>VTLG01002371.1_pt1 | contig 34936 bp, 56 predicted proteins | sample 4694571 | NCBI WGS metagenome assembly VTLG01 (sample SAMN12604809, study PRJNA352737) | marine metagenome | biome: ENVO:00000447; feature: ENVO:00000209|ENVO:00000569|ENVO:01000036; material: ENVO:00002151; isolation source: viral sequences binned using virsorter ...
AAAAACCATCAAGTAGTTACTGCAGAGAAGATTACAGGTGATTATCAGCAATTAGCCTATGGGTTAGAGATTAGATTTAGTGGTAGCACCGACACAAGCGAAGCTACTGCAAACAATGAATGGGAAGTTGAGGTGGTTGGTAGATATGAAGAAACTGACACTTCAAGTGTTAAATCAGTTAGAAATAGTAGGTGGAATAGATAATGCCTGTAACTTTTACAAATAATTGGAAAAATATTTTAGATAAACTGTCAAATATCCTTAGAACTGAATATAAAGGTTCTGTGCCTGTTTATAAAGGTGATTCAAATAGAGGTGGAACTCAATTTATTCGATTGATTCCTACAGGTTCATCCTTATCTGAATACAACACTAATTCAGAAACAAGAGAATTTGCTATCCTTGTTCAGTATTACTATAGTAATAAAAATATTAAAGATACAGCTTTAGACCATATATTAAGAATGGTTTCAAGAACGGAGGCATTGATTCACGATAATATTACTATGACACTATCTGATTCTTCGACAGCTTTTAATTGTAGATTTGAAAGCACAGAATTAAATACAGGAGATGAAGAAGGGTTGTATTTAGTTGAATGGGAATGGCGATGTCAGCATTTATCAAATTTAGATTAAGGAGTTGATATGAAAATAAAATTAATAAACAAAGATAAGCCAATAACTCAAACATGGTGTTTTTTAAACACAGGTTATTGCTCTAGTATTATTGAACAAATTAATTCAGGGAAGCAGATTAAGGTGGATAGATTGCCAAAACCTGCTTTAGAATATGTACAGGAAGTTAAAACTAAAAAAAATGGAGGTAAATAATGGCTGTTAATTCTAGCACATATTCCCCAAAACAATTTTCTTTTTTGATAGCAGAACAGGATGATTGGGGAACTTTAAATCCAAACTCAGGTGGTTCTCCTGACAATGCTTATTTAGCAGTAGATGTGGATTCTGTTGGAAGCCCATCTTTAAATGTAAATCAGGTTCTTGAGCCAAGAACAGGAAGCAGAGCTTTACAAGCAACTGACTTCTTTCAAGATAATAAAACAAAAGTAATAGAAATGTCTGTTTCAGGCACAGCAACAACAGAGGTTTTGGACTTATTATTAGGTAATATTACACAAGGAGATACTGTTCCTTATTTAATAACCTCTGCAGCAGCAGTTCAAAATATGACAAATACAACTGAAAATCAAACTGCAAATCAATTACTTTCTATTGTGTACAGCTCTCCTGCAAGTGGTCATACATTGGCTATGAAGGATTGTTTTTGTACTGCAATATCTTTTAATGGTGATGCAGGAACTGAAGGTGGCAGAATTAAGTTCTCAGCGACCTTTAAAACAGGAAGTGTTCCTTCTTTAGATAATAGTGCTATATCGATAGATACTGCAATATCTTCTAATAATTATTATATGAGTAATTGGGATGCAGACGATAGGATTGTGGCAGGACATTCAAATGTATTAGTTAATTCTTTTACTTTAAATGTTGAAAATGATGTAACTTTCGCAGGTGCAACAGAAACAGGTTATGAGGTAGCTGCAAGAGTTGGAGAGGTTTCGGCTACTGCAGACTTTAATATTAAATATGACGACAATACAGATGTTATGTTTAAAAATTTTCACGACCAAGTAACAGGAGCATCAGAAGGTGCAACTCTTATGGCGACTGATGACACTCCAAGCGATGGGGAGTTTGAGTTTAAATTTGCAAGTTCTGTTATAACAAGTGTTGCTTTGTCTGAAGGTGATATGATGATGTTAGATGTATCTGTAAAAGCTGTTGGTGCAGGGATTGGCTCATCTACAGCATTGTTTGAAATAGCTTGTTAATAAAGGAGTAACACATGGAATTAAAACTCTCTAGTGGTAAGAAAGTTAAAATAAAAAACCTAACCTTAGATGAGAGAGATGAACTATTGGATTCTGTGAAATACGAGTTTGACAAAGATGGGAAACCTTTAGGTTTTGTGATGGAAAATGCAACTGCAACAAAATGGCTAAGACTTGCTATTGATGGGGATAACTCAGATAAAACCCTATTAAAATTTACACCTGCAGAAAAAATTGAGGTGTATAGAAAAATGCAAGAAGCTATTTTTTTGGGGGAAGAGAAAGCCTCTGCATCGAAATAAACTTCCTTTGGAAGCATTGTGGAGGCTGTCGTTATCATAACTTCCCTTATAAAGCAGATTTGCCTATAAGGATAGATGGTGAATACCCTACTTGGGAATTTTCAAGTACGGATGATATTTGGAAAGCGATAGATTTACTTAAACAGGAGGTGCTTGATATGAGAGAAAAAGGTAAAGATTTTGACCTTGCTTCTTCTATTTATGCACAGATACCATTCTTTGCCTGTACAAATAGCATTTATTCAAGAGAAGCTCAAAGAGATATACAAAGGTATGTTTATTGCAGCGATAGTGGGATTCCTGCATATAAAGGTTCTTATGGTGAGCAACCTGCTAAATGGATAGATAAATACTTTTTAATTAAAAAAATATTAGCAACTAAGGAAAAGGATAGAGATGGCAGACCAAGCTAAAATACAAGTTAAATTTCAAGCTGTTGGAGAAAAAGCTCTTGTTCATGCAATAAAACAACTCCATGCTTCGCAAATTTTAGTTCAAAAGGGTGTTAGAGCTTATAATCGAGAGTTAAAGAAATTAAATATAACTCAACAACAGCAACAAAAGTTTTCGATTTTTGGATTTAAAAACAACCGACTACTTTCCAATAGTTTTGCAACTCTCCGTTCTAAAATGTTATTAGCTGCTTTTGCTATGACTCTATTTTCAAGAACTGTTGGTAGAGCAGCAAATCTTGCAGGAGAACAAGAATTGGCTCAGTTAAAATTAGAGGCTGTTTTGGGGAGAGTTTCTATTGAATTATTGGATTATGCTTCAGCTTTGCAAAAAGTTACTCGTTTTGGAGATGAGGCTATAATTTCAGTTCAAAGTATTATTGGTGCTTTTATAAAAGATGATGATGTTATAAAATCTCTAACAAAAGCTACCTTAGATTTAGCCTCTGCTAAAGGAATGGATTTAAATGCAGCAGCAGATTTAGTTGCTAAAAGTGTAGGTTCTTCTACTAATGCTTTAACACGATATGGTATAGCTGCAAATGGTGCTGTAGGCTCTACAGAAAGAGCTGCGAGTGTTGTAAGGAATATATCTGTTCTTTATGGAGGTATGGCAACAAAAGAAGCCCAAGGGTATGCAGGTACTATAGATTCATTGAAAAATACAGCAGGAGATGCTGCAGAAGCTATTGGAGAAACTTTAACAGGTGTTATTATACATTTTTCAAATAGAATTCAACAGGCTTTAGTTTTTACTGAAATGTTTTACGATGGATTGAATGATATTTTAGGATTCACTCAAAAAGAAACTCCTTTTAGGACATTCTCAGAGGATATAAGAGATTATCAAAAAGAAATCTCAAAAGTTAGTTTTAAGGAGCTTGAAACACGACAAGAAGCTCTTGGTTTTTCTTTTCAGCAAACCACACAGGATATTGATGGTCAAAATATAACTATGCAAGATAGTGCTTTGACTCAAATAAAGTTAGATGAACTTACAAAAGAAAAAATAAAAAGAGAGTCTAAAGCTCAAGCCTTACTTCAAAGTACAGGATACACCCAACTAGAAACAACTAAAGCAACAGAAGCATGGATAATAGCAAATCAAGATGCTTTTGAAAGCACAGAGGCTTATCAAAGAACTTTAGGAGGATTGCAAAAAGTTCTCAAAAAACAACAAATTGCACAATTTCAATTAGCATCAGGAGCTATATCTTCTTTTGGTCAATTAGCAGAAGCTGCAGGAGCAGGAGCACAGCAAGTTGCAAATATACAAGCAGCAGCAGCAGTAGTAGATGCTATAGCTGCAGCGATGAGCTCAAGAGCTATGGTTTCTGATATATTACCACCTCCTGCACCTGATATTGCTTTTGGAGTATCTCTTGTTTCAGGTCTTGCTAAGGCTGCGATGGTACAACAGGCTGCAGGGAAGGTTAAATCAGGTAGTGTTGGTGGAGCTTCAGGTGGTGGAGGTACACGACAGATTGTATTTGGACAACCTGCCCCACAATTTGCAGATGGAGGTTTAATTGGTGGAAGACCTCACTCACAAGGTGGAACGATGATAAATGCAGAGAGAGGTGAGTTTATTATGTCAAGAAATGCAGTTGATTCTATTGGGCTTGACACTTTGAACAACCTCAATCAAGGTGGAACTGCAGTAACTGTGAATGTTTCAGGGAATGTGATGACACAAGATTTCGTAGATAACGATTTAGCAGATGCAATCAAAGATGCTGTCCGAAGAGGGTCAGACTTTGGAATAGGATAATATGATAGAATTACCAAAGAATTTACAAAGCCATATACAATCAAATAACACCAAATTATTTCCTTTAGTTATTATAAAATTAAAGGATAAATATTTAGGATTATCAACAAAAAGATATGATGTGAAGTTGGAAGATGGTGGTTATTTCAATTTCAAACCTTTAATCGCCAAAGATATTACTATATCTCAAAGTATTGATTTAAAAGCATCTAAGTTTAAAGTATCAACAATTAACCTCTCTATATCTAATTTCATATTTGAACAAAAACGATTCTCAGAATATTTCGAGGATTATTCTATGCTTCAAAGTGATGTTGAGATTTTCTTTGGTGTTGATGGTCAGGTTGGAGATTTTACAGAGGATTATAAAGAAATAGAAAATGCAACGATTGTATTTAGTGGTGGTATAACCAAAGCATCTCACGATGATAAAAATGTTAGCCTTCAAATTGAGGATAAATCTTACTTAAACCTTAAAAACACACAGCTACCCTCTAAAGGATTTGATGACACAGATGCAGAACTGTTTGATAAATACTTAAACAAGCCTATTCCTATGGTATATGGAGATGTTGATAAAGCTCCTACAGTTGTAGGTGTAAAAGATTTAATTGAAAATGGTGAGAATTATAGAGGGGTTGTATTTAAAGCCGATTCTTATAATTTGAAATCAGTAGATAACGAAGAGAGTTTTGAATCTTATGGTTCGAGAATAGATGATGAAACTAAAAAGGGTGGAAAGTATATTTTTTCTTCTTATTTATACAAGCACGATGGAGGTCATATCCCTATCACTCACAGATATGAGAGGAAAGGTACTGACGACCCTACAGATTTTAGTGATGATGGATATGTAAGGCAGTATATTCACAATGAATCGAAAAATGAAATACATTTATTAAAAAAAGGGATGAGGCTTCTTGAAGCACCTAAATCTCATGCGAATTTGCTAGATAGGCAAATAACTATAGGTTATTGGAATGGAGAAAGTGAAGTTAATACTGAAGCACATAAAAAAATTACATATCCTCATTTAATAACAGAGATACCTAGAGAATTTTCTAAAAAAGCAGACGATAGTATTGCTTTTATACATATCCCTCATGGGAATGAGCTTTTAGGAGAAGATGCTGCAACAGGAGCAAGTAATACTGCAAACCCAACAGGTTTTAGGACTTACAATTATAACACAGGTGTATTTGGCAATAGCTTTGAGAAGAAAACCTTTAAGATATTATATGAGTCGAATACCTTTGTTAATTATGCTAGTGGCTCACAGTCTGAAAATGGAAGTGTAGTTAGTGAAGATTCAATAGCTAATTATGACGAAGAGATAGCAACTGAAGCAGGTCTTTGCTTAACAGCTGAAAGTTCTTTTACCAATGAGGTTAATTCTCACGATAATTTTACCTTAGATGACAGATTGGAAGTTCCAAACAGAAGTTCAGGGATTGCGATGAGCATATGGAATCATAAGGTTGGAAATGACTCTACTCATGCAGGGATACGATTAAAGTTAATACCATTGGATTTTTCTTTAGACTGTAGGACTTTTGTTTTTATGGAGGCATATCAACTTTGCTATGCTAAAAAAAGCACAGCAGAGGTGATTCCTTCAAGAGATTTTTTTGGAGTTTGGTGCTCTGATGAATTACAATGGTGCACAGGTTCAGATGACGATGATGGTCGTAAGTTTGAAGATGAGCATGGTGTGTGGCAAGGTGCTCACTACATAGAAGATTCTAAATGGAAAAAACAAAACGATGGTCAGGCTTCAGGTCAATACCCTTCGACCATAACAGATATACATCAAGGATTGGGGAGTAGGATTCCTTTTGATGCTTTTAATAAGACTGATTTTTCAGACAAGATTTACTTTGGATATTCAACAGGATTGACAAGTGTTGATGGAACTCACGATGATATATACTTTGATAATTCTGCAGGTTCTCGTGGGGCTGGCACATCAGGAATAAGTAATTATCCTGCTTACAATGTTTACAATGGAGGTCATAGAAAAGAATTAATACTTAAAAGTTTGTTTATATTTCAACAAGCTGCAGTTGAATTTAAGAGAGATGCTGAATATTTTATAAGCACAAAAGGTCGTTCAGATGTAAATGGTTCAACAAAGCTTAAAATTGAACATCCTTCCTTAGATGCTGATTATGAAGAGGCTGATAGTTTTAATCCTTGTGCACAGATATATCATGCTTTAGATGTAGAAGGAATCGTTAGCACTTCAGAGATAGATTATAACTCTTATAAAGAATCATATGATAGGTTATCAGGAATATTAACTGCTTTCAGTCAGAGTGAATTCACATCTTCAGATAGCTTTATAGAAGAGATGACTAAAAACATTCCTTTATTTTTATCTTATAATAATAAAAATCAAATCAAATTTAATGCTTTAAAGAAATTCTACACTACATCTGATTACAATGATAGTTTTGAAGTTAAAGTTCAAGATTTAATATCTTACAAGTTTACACGAAAAGATGCAGAAAATATTACAACTAAAGTAGTGTTTAAGTATAAATATGACTACGGAAAAAATGAAACAAGAAAAACTAATGAAATTACTCTACCTGTTGAATATGATGATGATTATTTTAATTTCTATGGATTGCCAAACGACCACTCTAAAAGCACTTTAGAGATTGAGGATAAGTTTATTAGAGAGCACAATTCTGCAAGTAATGCTGCAAAAAGGATTTTATATAACAATGCAAACGACCATTTAGAATTAAGTCTTGACCTCCCTGTTAGATATTTTAATTTAGAGGTGGGAGATTTGATTAGCTTTAAAGAGCTTCCTCAAGGGATTAAGCCTTTTGGAGTTGATATTAGAGTTGTTTCAAACCCAAATAAGATTATTCGCTATCCATTGTTTATAGTTACATCAACAAAAAAAGGAATATCTAAAATATCTCTACAAGCAACACAGCTTCATGGGTTAATGAGTATGTCTAACTTCAAGCTAAATCCTAATTATTACGGATTGAATGGATTTATATCTCAAGATTTTGCAGATGATATAGGAGTTGATGTAGATTATTTGGAATCTCAAATGCAAAAAAGTTATGATATTTTTGCTCCATATGTTCCTATATCAGGATGTACAAATCCTAATGCTATTAATTACAATCCTAATGCAGATACAGATGATGGTAGTTGTGTTTTTTCTGAAGATATAACTTTACAATGTGCTCACCCTTATGCAGAGAATTACAATGGAAGCAATCTTTCTGATTATATTCCTTCTCCAAACAATGAGGCTTGTAATATAAATTACCCATCATATACAAATTTAGATTTTTTCTTTAAAGCAAAGCTTCAGGAGCTTGGTGGTGCTATTTATACAAACCCTGATTTCGGTGAGAGTGGGGTTCTTTATTTGCATAATACTCAAGAGCTTGAAGATAAATCATCTATGCACCTTCCTTTTGGTCAGGCTGTAGATTTTTCTCCCTACGAGATGAATTGGGAATCTGATGTTTGGGATACTATATCTTTAATACTTGCAGTTGAAAACACAAACCCTTTATCAAATACCTATAATATAGATTTAGATACAGCAGTTATTAAATGGGGTATTAAATTTTTAGACAAAGAATTGAACATAAAAAAAAGGCTTTTAAAAGACAATGAAAATAATTACCCTTTTGGTTTTACAGGTGATTTGGATGTTGATGATTATATCCCCTCTAATAGTTGCTCTCAATCAAATCAATTAAGCATCCCTCTTTTTGCAGCTAGCTATGATTATGAAAATCCTAACGGAGGGTACTATTCTAAATATGCTTTACTTCACTACCTATGGAAAGAATATGATATGGTTGATTTAGAAGAACTTGTTGATATTGAAAATAGACCTTATGCTCACTTTCAAATAACAGCTCTTGTTGAAAGTATAGGCAATGATGGTAATTTACAAGACCACACATTTTCTTTTTATATTAAAGTTCCATATCCTGAAGAGGTTATTGGAGCAACCATACCTCAACTGCACGAAGATGTGGTAGCAAATGCAGATGTTAATTTTGATGGAATCACCAATGTAGTGGATGTGGTGCAAATAGTTAATTATATCTTAGGTAATATAAGCTTTACAGATGAGCAGTTAATCGCTGCAGATATTAATAAAGACGGAATTGTAAATGTTTTAGATGTTATTGAGATAGTTGAGAATATTATAGGCAGTTAGGAGATATATGAATATACTTAAATATGGAGAGGGAGTTGCATTTTTAGAATCTAATGATAGTATCTTAGGATTAGAGTTAGATATTACATCTCAAATGCAATCTGAATCTTTATTAGGTGAGGGGTTTTTATTCTCAGGAAATAAGAATAAGATAATAATTGCATCTCTGAACAATAAACCTTTGGATAATAAGGAGCTTTTTAAGTACAATGGGGCTTTAAAAATAAATTCTGTAATTGCAGGTGTCATGTTAAATGGCAAGGCTGTAAAAGTTAGTGTTTCAGCTCAATCTTCTGAAGTTGAAATGCTTATCAATAATTCTAATACATTGGTTGATAGTAGCAATATCAGTATGGATATAAATGAAAACATTCCTGCATCGCCTGTAAATGTTAATAAGCAGCTTGTATGTGTAACAAACAATCTATCAACGGAAGGTGGTGAGTTTTATTTTAAAAATGGGGTTGAATATTTAGGTGATTATCATTTGTATGGGAATTTAAAAGCTATGACAGGTGCAACTCGTTCTGATTCGTCTGAGTTTATTTACAGAAAGGATGCTTTAGATAAATTAGAGCAGCAAAATATAAGAGAAGAGTTTGAGATAAAACCTGTAGTTCAAGAATTAAAATTAGAAGATTTGGGCGATACTGAAGAAACCAAAACCAAAGATATGAAGGGTAAATTTATTAAAACAGCGATAGTTAAAGTTAAAGATAAAGTAAAACCTCAAAAGTCAGTTATAAAAGGGTTGGAATCTAAGCAGGTTGTGAAGAAAGATATTAAAGGAGGAAAATATTAATGGCTTTTCAAGATGTGGTAACACCAAGATTTTATATAAACTATTTAGAATGGATTTTAAATAATTATAAAACAGGAACTCCAAAATTAGTTTATGCAGACCTTGATGGAAATGAAACAGAAGAAGAAAATATTGAGCTTATTAAATACACAGGATTAAGCAATCGTTCTGCTTTGAGAATAAAGCCTCCGTTAAACACTCACAAAGTTTATGTTAAATTCCCTATAGAGGATAATTCTTTAAATACAAGTAACCCTATATTTCAAAAAATAAATTTTGCTCATTTCTTAGGTCATAACTTTGAAACAGCAGCACCATCGGCAGGAATTGCTTGTTTCGTTGGAACTGTAAGTGGAGATGATGATAATAATAACACATTGGTTCTTAATTCTTTAGATGAACATTCAAATGTTGGATTGTCAGGATATTTACATTCAAGCTACGATGGATATTCTATCCTCGGAACTAGTGGGCTTGGAGCAGGTGAAAATGAAGTGATTAAAGAAATACATTTATTGTTTAAAATTTTAGGCTCTCCAAACACATGGAACGGAGATAGCTCTTTTGAATTTAGTAATTTTGGATTTGGTGGTTATTTCGATATGATGCACTCGCCTGAGTTAGATTTAACCTATTCAAAATCATACGATGGAGTTCAAAAACAAAAATCTATGGGTGGAGCAACTTTAGTTAATTATAACTACCTTAGACCACCTGCCTTTGGAAATGTCGGATACTTCGAACTATCAAATGCAGACAATCCTTTGAATGTTCCAACACGAACAGGTAGAAGAAATTATCAATTAAACTTTAAATACTTAGAAAATTCTACAACTAAAGATAGCTTATTCCCTCAATCTGAGAATTTATACACCATTGATAACGGTCTTACACAGAATGATGCTCTATATGATGATAATTCGTTTTATGGAAATGTAATCCATATGACTCAAGGTGGCACAATACCATTCATATTTCAAGCAGATAATAGCAATTTTAGTGGAGATATGTTTAGTGTGTGCACATTTGACCAAAAAGATTTCAACTTCAAGCAGGTTGCACCATCAGTATATGACTGTTCTTTAAAAATAGTGGAGTCGTGGTAGTTAAGACCTTCTTGGGTCTTTAATAGGGAATCCTAATTCGGCAGCTTTAAAAACTATTTTATCTAAATAGTCGCTAAATTCATTTTCTGATAGCTCTGTGGTACTATCAATCATAAATTCATTCTTGAAAATCTTATGTAATTCCTTAGAGTAATACCCTAGTTGTGGTGCTAGGTCATCAAGCATCGCCCAATATAAGTTATTTTGCCTGTTATTGCGAATATTAGAGGGTTTTATGAAGATATTGACCTCACCATCAAGTGTGGCTAAAAAGTCCTTTAAACCCTTAGAATCGTGCCAACTTATAACTCCATCTTTTACTTTAGCTGCGAATCTCATATAAAAATTGATTTGTTTGACATTGTATTAATATTTTTTAAAACCTCATTTTCTCTCTTTATCCATATCCTTTCTTCTAAAGACATCAAATCTTGACCTCTCACTAGTGTTAGAACATCTTTTCTCCCAACTCTTGAATATTTTTTATACAAAGCCTGTTGCTTATTTTCTACAATCTCATCTTTGATGTATTTTTCTACAAACTTAACAATTTTACATCTATCAACGAGCACCCAATGATTAACAAACTCAAATGCTATAATATCTGCTTCTCCATAAAGCCAACCTTTATTACCTTGAACATTCTTTAATTCAATCCAATAAAAATCATCTTTCATTCCCATAGTAATTTTTTTTGAGCTTTTTACATCAACTGTTATTTTTTTAGTATCAGGTTTGGCTTGAATCCAAAAATCAATATGCTTATACATATCTTCTTCTTTTGTGGATTTTACTACCTTCATATTTTTAACTTCTTCGACAAACTTTTTAAATCTATCCTCTGCTGCATATCCGTAATTGTAATCATTTTGGTACTTTTTATTCATTTATAAAATACCCTTTTAGATACCACCAAGCATCTCGCCATAAATTAATATTATATTTTTCTTGTATTCCTTCAATTCCAAAGTTATGCCTTTCTATGTGATGCTTCCGACATAAAGGAACACATGAATAGTCTTTTAGTCCTGATTTATTAGCACCACCCATCCCTCGTGCATTTAAGTGGTCTGCATCACAGGGTTGCCTACCACAGACACAGCAGGGCTGCTTTTTTATATATTTAATATAATCGGTGCTATTCATTTTTTTTCTTTCAAAGCCTTCCTGTCTGCCAACCAATCTTCTAAGGGTAGAATAATATATGGAATTCCCCTATCTTCTCTAACAACTTGTGCATCTACATCTTTTGTAGGGTAAATCCAATTTGGCAGTTTTTTGCGAATTTTAGCTTGGATTTTATAATCATCATCTATAACAACATCAACCTCTTTTACCAAGCCCATGCTTCGACCATCACTACCCCAACACCTCTGAGCTTTGATTTCCCAAAATTTACAGATTTTAACTATTTCCCTCTCGAATCTGCTACCTTTGTCTTTAGATTTATTTGACATATTCATACTCCTATTATAAGTTTATATTCAGTTTTATGGCAAGTTTTTTTACGAAAAGTTATTTTTCATTGAGTTTTTTAAGTTCTTTTTTATGCTTTTTTTTCCAATATCTCTTCCTGAATTTTCTTTCTAAAAAATTATCATCAGAATTATAATATTTTAAGGTGTATTTTTTAGGCTCTTTTAGAGTTCTTCTTTCAGCAACCTGAAATTCTTCTTTGTTCCATTGTCATAAAAGTCCAACATTTTCATGCTCACCATCATAATAAGGATTTGCACAATTACTCAACTCAATTCCAATCGGAAATGTTGCTAGAAATATAATGGTGATGTAAATATCAGTCGGCATTTTCTTCATCAATATTATAATAAACTTCTATATTTGTAGGGCATTTTTCACAATGAAGATTAGATACGATTCCATTTCCATCTAAGCCATAATCCTCAAAATCAAAATCACCACCCCATATTAAATCCGTATTACAATGCCAACACTTCATTTATCTTCCTCTTCATTTTTAATTTTCCAAAAATGTTGATTTCTGCCCTCTGTATCGTCAATACAAAGGCAACACACACTATCGCCCTCATCAACCTCTGCATCACAATACATACATAAATTACAATCTTTAGAATTTTTCATTCTCTATCTCTCTGCTTAAATTTTTTAACTTGATTGGAAGTTCTGCCTAATTTTTTAAGGTACAAGTTCTTTTTCCTTTTTTCTTGTTTCTTTATTTTCGACTTTTTGTTCGGCATTTCTTTTTTTTCTCCAAATTTTTTGTTGAGTGTTGTATTTTTTTCTTTCTCTGACTCTCCAATTACTTGAATCGTCAGGGTGGTACATGCGTTCTAATATCTTTCTCTCTATCCACCAACATCTGCCATTGTCGGAATAATCTTTTGAGGCTTTTACATATATTTGATTTCTCGATAATCCTCTGTATTCAACTCTAGTTACAAACCTCGGCATCATTTTCTCCTTTTAAATCCGTTTCTGTATGTATTTGTACAACATAATTTCTCTTTAATTTTCAATTCAATCCACCAACATCTACCATTGTCGGAATAATCTAGGGCTGCCTGTTTAATCATATCTGATGTTCGCAACCCTCTATATTCCTCTCTATATAAAAACCTTTCTTTCTTTTTTTTAACTGACTCTTCAAACCTTAATTTCTGCAATTCGCTTTTATTCATTCTATCTCCGTTTCTTTTTAAGGAATTTATTGCCCAAACCTTCTCTTATGGCACAATTATTGCAAACAACACCCAATAACAACCTATTATTATCTTCATCTTTTTGAATAATTGAATACCAACGATAAAAATTGGCTTTCATTTTATACTTACCACAACACTCACAAGTCTTTGATGTTTTACTATCAAATAAAACTGACTTGGAAATATCTTCAGTCATTTTTAGGCAAAATTTCTTCGAGAGTTTTTTCTGCTATGTGCATAGGGTCGTGAGAATCTTTTATAGTCAATAATCCCTCGACTGCAACTCTAAGTCTTTTTTTAAGATTCTCTAATCCTAGCTTTTCAAGACTTTGAACTCTTAAGTCTGCACGAAATAAATCATCTTGAAGCATTTGATTCTGCCTTTTCCACCATTCAACTTCGATATTACTTTTTTTGATAGTGTCTTCCAATCTTTCTATTATTTCATCTTTATTGCTCATTAATAACCTTTTTTCTAGTTAATAGTTTGCTATTACAACATTTGCTATCTTGATTATAAACAGGATTTGCTCTAGGGTTGTAAAAGTCTGACTTGTTGCAAGTTTCACACCACAATATAACAGAATTTCCACTAGTATCATACTTATAATCAATTTTTGTAGGTTGAGCCTTAGCACTATCAACTGCTTTCTTCAACCAATTATTAATAAATCTATCTAATCTTGATTTTGCTCTATGTGTGTTAGATAATAACCAACTTTTTGATTCTTTTAATTGTAAATCAATATCAATATTAGGATAAGCCTCTTTCAATGAGCCTTTCCAAGATTCATCGATAGAGCTATAAAATTTTTCTATTTTTTCTGCATAAGGTAGGGGTTTATTAGGTTTGTTTTGTTTTTTAAGATAAAGACTCGTGAGATGGGCATATACTTTTTCGGCATCTACCCACCTCTCCCCCTTCGAGTCTTTTATTAAGATTTCAAACCCCACTTAAAAAGGTAAATCCTTTTCTGTGTACTTCTTAGGATTCGAAGTATTTGTAGCTTCAAATGGTTGCTCAAATTTCAAAGAGATGTATGAAAATGTTTTCCCATCTTTTTGAGTTTCATTAATCCAACCTGCGATTCTTGTTTCTTTACCCCATATAACTGCTTTTCCTGTGTAATTAGGGTGTTTATCGGTTTTTCTATCTTTATTGTGGAATAAAGCACCTTTATTTTCTTTGTCCATCATTCTCCTTTATTGATTTGCTTTTTAAATTCATCTGATTCAACTTCAGAATATAAACCTTCCTCGTACAATCTTAATATTTTAAGAGTAAGCCTATCCTGTAATCTTTTTTCGCACATTGCCCAAGGAAATCCCTGTCTGCAATTTGTTGGAGAAGCCTCTCCAAACGACCATACAGATATTTCTTCCTCAGTAATAGTTCCATCTTCATTCTCCACCTCTATAATCTTAGAGGCACGACCTTTCATAGCAATACCTCTGTTGTCATTACTAACAATTATAGGTTCATCGAATTTTATACCTTCTTGATGTGCAATCCTTGTTACTGCATCGTGAAGGATGATTGGAAGCTCCTTGCTACCTATTTTAAGCATCCAAAAGTCAGTCCTGTCTAAGCCATATTTCTCGGCTAACTTTCGAAGTTTATTATTATCTAACATTTATTTCTCCTTTATTGTAAATCTTCAACACTACAATTTAAAATTATAGCAAGTTTTTCAATATTGTTTTTATTTGGTTTTCTTCTCCCCGAAATCCAATGTGAAATCTGACTCTTGCAAACACCTATTCGCTTGGCGATATAGTCTTTGCGATAACCCGATTCATCAATTAATTTTTGTAACATTTTGTCCTCCATTTAGTTATTAATTTAAATATAATTTTTTTTATGTGCAAATAAATTTATTACTCTCCTCGTGAGAATGTAAATTAATCTTATATTTAACACAATGTACATATCTTGTACGGATAAAAAAGTTTTATTTTTTGTATAGGTTGATGTATAGGATTAGTTTCCATACCCCGAAACTCAGTTTCCATACCCCGAAACTCAGTTTCCGACACCCGAAAAAAAGAATTGGGGTTGTTTAAATAAATTATTTTGTTTTTTAAAAAAATGTTTTATAAGTTTTGAGTTGAAATATTAGTTTATTTCTCCAAAATTGGATGGTGGGGTGAGAGCTTCACCATTCTCCCCTTCTTATAGGTTTGGTTACTACACTTTTGGCTATAAGAAGTTTGGCTCTACCAAAAGGGGTTCTGACACAGAGCAAAGGTTTAGCGAAAGAGGTATGACCTGTCAGTTAGAGGAAATTCTCAAAAAAAACCCTCTCGCATTTGATTAAATTTCTGATTGAATGTATTCGATGATAGCTTGGTCAAGTTTGGGCAAGAAATGAATAGAGCTGCTTACCACTATTGCTAGGGGTAGGGATAGCTCTATTCAAATCCAACTTAGTAAGAATGGGCAAGGGTATTAATTACTTTATTAGGGTTTTAAGTAATTCATAAAGAACACTAATAATACTCTTTAGCAATTCATATATCAAGTGTATTATAAAAATAAAAACCAAAATATGAATTAAAGATATAAGTATAATTAAAAAAGTATTCATTTCTTATACCACCACAAAATAAAATCCAAAACTGCCCAAACCACAACTAACATACAAAGAACTATAATTGCTATTTTTCCTAACATTTATTTATCCTCCATTGATATTAAGATTTGAAGTCCATCTGATTTAGGGGGCTCAATATTAATGAAACCCCCAAAATATTTACTTTTTTTATCTGATATAGCTTTTATCTCTTTTTTAGATATTTGAATCTCTATCAGATGATTGTCGTTGAAAGATTCTTTTACTTTCATTTATTTATCCTCCCATTTTGATTGAAAAATTATCAATGTTGTTACTTGTATCTGTTTCTAAGTATTTACCATCGTCATACCTAACTAATCCATAGATAGCAACTCTGTATTTAATATCATCGTCAGTAATTATATTTATATCGAATGTGTCATCACCATACCACCAATCCTCAGATTCAGTCCATTCATCAGCATATTTTTCAATATATTTAATTGCAATCTCACGACTATATTTAGGTTTGATTGCCTCTACTTTATTTGGTAACTGCATTTATTTCTCCTTTTTAACTAGAGGGTAGGGGGGGAATCGAACCCCCCATAACCATTCTTTTATATCCATACTTAGCATTTTATTTTTAACATTTCATAATTTGATTATTATGATTTGTGATATAAAAGAAGCTACCCTAAGTAGGATACCATTGATTTTTTATCTTTGGTAACCTCACTCCGTGCAATCTATACAATACCCATTTTTTACCATCTTCATTCCGTTTTTCTGCTGAACTTATAATCAATCCTTTTTCGTGTCTTAGTGTGTATATGATAGCCGAAAGTCGTGTTATTCTATACTTTGTTATAGCTTCCCACGAAGTAATAGTTTTAAACTTGTTTAAGTGCTTTAAAACCATTTCCATTTGAGATTGTTTAGCCATTTGAACCTCCTTTAGTTTTTATCATCATCTAATTTATATTGTTCTGACTGCATATCTTGAATATCTCTATCAATATTATTATCTCTGTCAGTATATTGATTGTCATCATAATAGCCTTCAGTTTCCAATATATCCTCTAATTGTGCAACCTTCTTTTTGAGTTTTTTATTTTCTTCTTCTAACTCAAGAACTTTGTCAGAAAGATTGTTGATGTGTCCATGCTGACTAAAACTACCTTCTAACATTTGTTTCATTTTTCCCATTTTATTTCTCCTTTGTTTAAAATAGAGCCTCTTCAAGAATCGAACTTGATAAATTGAACCATCAAAGAGGCATACAACTTAATCTCCTAAATTAACACTTCTTAACTTTTCTATATCAGATTCTGTTAGATTGCTATATCTAGGTTTAACAAAAATGATGTTTGTGTATCTACTTTTTATATAATCAATGTCTTTAGGTTTATCACATTCATTTTCAAAACATTCCATCACTTCATCACAAAAACCATTGTGATTCGGAACAATTATAGCCTCGCAAGACTTTGAACCAAAATCACTACCAAGCCATTTATCATAGATACCAACCCTCCAATCGCCACTACTATCATTATTTTTCCAATCAGGATTGTAGTGATTGTCAGATAGTGTTTCTGCGATATTTCTTAGACTTTCATTTTTGATTTTATAGTTTCCAATTAATTGCATTTATTTCTCCTTTGTTTTTATCTTTTTAAGCTTTTGAGAGTCTATTGCTTGTCCATATACATTTATTACTTTTCCATTCTCTTTATGATATAATTTTATTAAGAATTTAGCAAAGTTTTTACGCATATCTTTTTGGAAGTCTTCAATTGATGTCCAATTATTTACATAAGGATTCCATACTACTCCTTTTTTAAGCATTTTTAAATATAATTTTCTTTCTAAATAATCATTATATGCTTCTAATACTAAAGGACAATCAATTTTATCTATATCATTCATTACTTATCTCCTTTGTTTATAAATAAATTTTCGATAGTTTTGATTTTAGGTTATAAACTATCTAAAAAAACCTTGCGATTTTCCGTTATTATTTATACTTGCAACACGATGCGACCACCGACTAACAAGTTTATTTTTCCTTTATCTGTAATCTTCGACTATTTCAATATCCCATTCTTCTTTAGCATCATCTAGTAAAGTATCGATACTAGATTCATACATTATAAAGCCACCATTACCCGTTATCTCTGAAGGCTTCCCATTTGTATCTGTTATTCTGTATATCTCATAACTATCTTCGGTGTACCACTTGTCGATAATTACTCTGATTTTTTCTTTTTTCTCACTCATTTTATTTCTCCTTTGTTTATAAATAAATTTTTAGGGTTTTGTGTGAGGATAACCCACAACCTCTGTTATTATTTCTTATATTGTAGGTTCAACCATAACCAAAATATAGAAACTCCATAACACATCATAAATAATATCAATGATATAATTATATTTATAACATCGTGATTATAGAACAAGCTATAATATATATGTCTAATTAGATTTATAGTGGATATAAATATTAATCCAATACTACAAACCCAAATTAATTTTATAATTGTATTATCGTTAAATATCATTTTTTTTTCTCCTAGTTTATACTTGTTCCTCCATCGGATACGATTCCGATTAATTGACAAATCAATGGAGGATTTATTTCCATTATTATTCTCATTTTACTTGAGTATAAGTAGAAATGATAGATAAGGATTTTTTCTGCATTTACAACTTTTTGTACATCTACACATTTTTTTCTCCTAGTTTATACTTGTTCCCTTGTCAGATACGATTCTGATTAATTGACAAATCAACAAGGGATTTATTATTATGATTTAACTTGTTTAAGATACATAGCCATACTTAAAGCATCTTTTAATGCCTCTGTTTTTATACAGATACTAGTCTTTAGTTTAGACATTGCTTTATATTTTTTAGCATTGTCTTCTGATTTTTGTATTATTAAATCAATAATCTCTTTTTTCATTTTTTCCCCTTGTGTTTATATAGTTCTGTGGGGAGGAATCGAACCTCCCCAAGCAACCTTGCACAGATTTTATTCGTAAACAACTTTACCAAAAACAGCCATCTGAAAAAACACATCTGCATCAACTGCATCATACTCTTCTGCTATGATTCTTTTTAGGCATTTTGTATATCCTTCAAGCATTAATTCGAGAGCTTTTTCCATTTTTTTATATGTTAATTTCTTTTTTCCCGAATCTGTATGAACGATTAAAAACGGATTTTCTGCCTTTGAATATTTAATATAATTAGAGATATATTTATCATCTACATATAAGCTTCCCATCGTTTTTATTGCATCTTCTTTATTACCATAATCAACACCATTACACCAATAACCTGAAACACTTCCATAAATAGTACACGCAAGTAATTCTGAGAATGATTTTTGGATTTGTTTTTCGTTTGTTCCTAATAATTTGCTTATTTTCATTTTTTTCTCCTTGTGTTTATATAAATTTTTTGTGTTTTTTTAAGGAAAACACCGAAAAACCTTTATTTTTATTTGCCTAGCTCCATCAACTCTTCTATTAATTCATCATTAATAGATTCTAAGGATTGAAGCCCAAACAAATTAACCATTGTTTTTTGTGCATGACCATAAGAACAATTAAACTCTCTAGCAACTAAAGAACAATAATTAAAAATCACAAATTTTCTTAATTTTCTTTTATTTGTTTCTTTTTGCATTTCTAAAGATTTTAAATAGTCTTGTTTGCTATAATCTCCATAAATAAAATTCCTCCATAAATCAACACCATAATCTGTTAATTTGTTATTGAAAGTACCTTTATTTAATAGAGCTTCTTTTATTTTATCTTTTATCATTTTCTTATTCCTTTATTTAATTAAATCTTTGATTGTGAAAGGGTGGCGAATAATACCACCCTCCCCAACCTTTAAACAAGGAGGAGAAAAATATTTATCAAATTAAAAACCCCGTGCCCGTTTCCATAATTAAACCTATATCCCAAAATTTAATCTGCCCTTTGTCGTATGTGGGGTTAAAATGCTCTGATTCGCATCTTACACAATCTTTAGTATATATTTGGCTACTGAGGACTAATTCAATCCTCTCTCGTTCCCGTTGAACCCTTACTGCAACTGCCAAACTCGTTCCACCGATTAAATCACCGATTGTGGTGACTCTATTAGATGGAGGTTTTAAAGACTCAGCCCTCCCGTGTACTATCTAATAAAATCTTATTTCAAAAAGTGTTCCAATTCCATAAACAACCAATTTCAATCACTATGTTAATCTAAGCATTTAAAGTAAATCGTGTCAAGTACTTTTTGTAAATTTCTTTTTACTTATGAAGGAGGACAGAAGGCAACCACACCAAGAAACAACCCGAACCCAAACCCGAACCAATACTCTCCCTTCATTAAAAGTAATATCTATACTATATGTATATACAAGTAAGGCTAAAGCATGAAAGTTTGTTTAAGGGCTATTTTAAGCCATTTAAAGACTATTTAAGAATTTAACTGATTAAGGCAAAAACTATGCCACACCTTAAATTTAAAATCTACAATAAATTTGAAATTGTTACAAAAAAAACCTTGCAATATTCAATTCTTTTTTCGTGAAATGGTGTCAAGCATTTTCTAGGGGGTAGGGGGGATTTTCTGAAAATAGGCTTTGTGGGTCTATATTCCCCACAAAATAGAAGTAGTTACTATGAAAAAATAATATTTTGAAATAACTATGAAGATGAGCTATATTTTATCTATGAAGGAATTAGCTAAAATCGATAAAAAAGCCCAAGCAATAGAGTTATTAGCATTGAGTCCTGATGTAAAACTCAAAGATATAGCTGAAAAGCTCGAAATAGCCCCTGAAACCTTATCAAGATGGAAAAGAGAGCCTCAGTTCGTTGATGCGATTTACGACCGTTATATGGTCGAATTTGGCTCTGAGCTTCCTCATGTCTTAAAAGCGATGATAAGGGAGGCTAAATCAGGGAATGTTCAAGCAGGTCGTTTGGTGTTGGAGCATAGTGGTAAATTGGTGAAGAATGTGAATCACACTTTAGATAGTCCGTTTGATAAATGGTTGAAGCAGAATGTAGTTGATGGTGAGATTGTAAATCAAGACACTTTAAAGGCTGCTGAGATTACATATGAGGAGTTGCCACCTAGAAAAGAAGAAAATGCAGCAGTTAGGGCAAAAACTGAGCATAGAAAATTACGAGAAGCTGCTGATAAGAGTGCATACAATGCAAAGCAACGAGAATGGTATAATTGGAAAAAGAGGGCTAAAAAAGCAGGAGTTGAGCCTTTACCTGCACGAAGACCGACCAAAGGTCAGCGAGAAGATTGGATTAAAGAGATTATCGCAAAAGAAAAAGGTATTAAATAAAGATTATGTCGTCTATAGGGATATATTCAGGAATTAATTGATTGTAGCATTTGTGATTGTTATCACAGATACCTGTGCTTGGCAGTCCAATTTTTTTCCAACTTTCATACAACAATCTTAAATCTTTTCGGATAGTACATTCGTGGCAAGGAAGATTTGATGATATTCTCACCCACCTATATTTTAACTTATACCCATAAACGGAATACTGTCCTCGCCAATATCCTTGCAAAGTTGCAGATATAATTCCTCGCTTAATTGTATTTTTAAGTCCTCTGAAGGCAGCTCTACCATCGGATACATCTCGTCTGAGTATTGATAAGATTTTTGAATCTCCGACACCTGCTGCTCTAAGACTTTCAACCTTTTGCTCAAGCTCTGTTGCAAATATATCGACTCCATAAGATATTTTGATTGTTTCCCTCGAAATGATTTTTGCATCGTTTTTCTTAATATCTTTCGAATTTTCTTCCTCATAACTATCCTCCATCATTTCATTCTAAACCTTCTATCTATCAAATTTTTCATAAACCTTCTTTTAAATCTTTTTACTGTTTCTTTTCGCTGCTCTTTTGCTATAATGAATCTCCTCTGAGGAACTGTAATACCTTTTTTATTTTGAATCATACCTTTATGAGTAGGTATTTTTTTTGGCTGAAACCCATCTTTTCGATTGTGATATATACCATATTTCAGCATTTCAAGACCATCTTTTGTAGCTTTGATGCTATTATACAAAGCTCCTGTAAACTTCAAAGGCTTTGTTCCTGTTCCTGATGCAATTCCTTTTTCATTTTTCCACTTTCTGAGAGCTATTGTTGATTTTTTTAACGGAGGTGTTAATCCTGAGTCAATAGCTTTCTTTGATTGTTCTTCTGAATCTTTAGCAATATCAAATATAGATGATTTTATAATTTTATTAAGATTTCTATTTAATTTATTAAAGCTAAAGTTCATCTTCATCTGTAAGTTCATAAGCGAGTTCCTTTCCTAGTTTTTTAGCTTTTAAGTATCGAGGGATACATTGTTCAACCATCAGCTCTTCTGCGACTCTTTCAGCCCACTCTGAAGGATTTGCTAATATATCTTCAATATTATCTGTGAACTTTATATTAAAGTTGTGGAGCTTCTTCAACTCCTGTACTGACTTCTTGACTTTCAGAGAGTTTTTTGTTCTTTGCCTTATTTTGGTCAATTAATGTCTGAGCCTCCTGTAAGGTTAAATCCTTATTGTATTCTACTAACAATGCTGCCTCAGTTACAAGGTTTAATTGTAATCTGTGATTATCCCATAAGATTTGGTCTTGAACTGTCTTCGGATATTCAGGCTCATTGAAATCAATCCCAAATTTAGCAGGAAGTGAAACATTGTTAGATTTTGCAATCGCTTTTTCGACCTCATACATTTCATATTCGTACATCTTCCATATAGATAAATCATCTTTGAAATCACGATGATATTCTAAATCTTTTATCATAAGACTAATTCCTGATGGAACTTCACCACCTGTTTGAGCCCATTGTACCCACATATGATTATTTTGAGCAACCATCTCTACCTGAAACTTAATATTTTCAATAACATCTTTAATATTGCCTTGAGGAGAAACAATGTCATAAGAAGAGCCTTCAGGAAGCTCTAAGGTTACATCTGAACCTGTTCGCTGCCTACCTGCCATATCAGCTCCGATAGAAACAGGTTGCCCAAACATTTGAAATCTTAATCCAAGTTGCATTTCTGTGAGAGTAATATTTATATGTTCGTTACTATTGCAAATATCATTCGCACCTGCTACAAAAAATTGGTCAGTTTGAGGCTCTCGATGAGTAAATATAAATGGCAACCTTCCATAATTATGATTATCCCTCTGAATAACTGTTCCACTTGAATTTACAATTACCCATGACTCATCATCCCATATCATATACTGCATTTCATCAGTTCGAGTATAATCATCTTTAAAATGAAATAAAGGATAAGAAAGAGCAGTTGGAACGAAAGGGTCTGAATCAAAAAAAGGGCAAAAATAATAGACAGGTCTATAATCAAACATAGGAGATTCTTGATTTCCGTTCCAAACTACTCTTGTTGCGAGAGTACCGATAAGTCTTGTCATTCTTTCTATATGCTTCATCTTCGCATCTTTCAATGCAGTTAATTGGTCATATTTGGCAGAAACATTTCTTTTTGCTCCGATAGTATAAATACGACTCGCTTTATTAACAAATCTTTTTGTTATATTTGCTTCATAAGGGGGAATCTCTCTAAAAGCATCAGAATCAAATCTATTAGCAATATAATCAGCAGTATTATTACCTTCATAATAATCTAACAGCTTTTCAATATACCTCTCCCTCCCATCTTGATATTTTATTTTTAATTTTTTTAATGATTCTTCTATGTATAATTCTGCTGCCATTTATCTCTTCCTTATTTTAACTTCTCTATTTTTAATTGGGAAACGATTCACAAAGAAGAATCGAATCATATCGCCACCATGGTCATGGTATCCATCTTTCATTGAAACAGGTTTTAAATCTTTCGACTCAGGGTATCTTAAAGCCTCCAAGTCTTCTGCCATTCCTTGACATTTTTTATCTAAATGCAATCTCCTTAATCCTGTTGCACTTTCGATAAAACTACGAACATGGGTTTCGCCTGATGCTTTATCACGAGATATTTTATCTCTAACCCATTTAACTACAATTCCCTTCCTTCTAAAAATCTCAATATCGCCTAAACCTGACTGACCCTGAACTTGCATACCTGCAGGGTCGCCATAATATTCAGTTGTGTTATAACCTTTTTTCAAAATCATTTCAACTAACTTATCTGTTTTTACATTTTGCTCGTGCATAATTTCATCAATCATATTAATGTGAGTGATTCCTCCCACTTTATAGGTCTGAAACCATCCTACAGACGGCATCCTATATCCAAAATCAATCGAACAGTAAGTCGGCAGACTTGAGTTGTAAGGGAAATATCCCATATCAAGGGCTCTGCTAAACGGATAAACTTTACCTGCAAAAGTAGTAAACTGAGCTCCATATTCTTGTTCAAAAACCTCTCTTGACATATTTCTTTTTCGTTCTTGGATAACCCTGTTCTCCAATCCGTCAGGGTAGGCATGATGGTTTTCCCAAGCAGGAGCTGTATGCGACTCCCACTCTTCATCCTTTTTGCCCAATAAAAATTTATCATATAACCAATTAAACCCTTGTGGAGTCGAAATAAATATAGCCTTTCCGTTCCTTCGACCAACTGCAGGAGAAACATACATATCCCAAATTTCTTGCTTCATTTTAGCAGCCTCGTCAAGTATAACTAAATCATACTCATCACCCACCAATGAATCAGGGTTATCTGCAGAAAGACCTTCTATTGTTGAGTTCCAAGTGAATCGAACATATTGGTCTTTCTCTGAAGCTTTGGCTACATCCTTCTTGTTTGGGATAACCATTGTTCTCCATATTTCATCAAATAGTAATTTAGATTTTCTGTAAGACAGTCCAATTAAGGCGACTTTTTTATTAGGGAGAGAAGCATAAAATGAAGCTTCTTTTGCAGAGGCATAAGTCTTGCCATACCCACGACCACAAATTATTACAAAAAATCTAGCTGTTTTTTTTTCAGGAAAATGTAACTTGCTTTGACCTTTATGAGGACTGTATCCCTGAAAGTCAAACCATTCCTTCTTAAATGTTAATATATTTTGAGATTGTGATTGCATAAAATTTAATAAAAACTTGCAAAAACCAACCCTATTAAGTTAAGTTATGTCTGTAGATTATGCAAGAATTTGCAAAATTAAATTATTATTTACAAAATAGGAGGGCAGTATGTCCGAAGAGAAAGTAGTAGCAAACGAATCAGTAGAGGAGAATGTTGCACAGATTAAGGCTCAAGAGTCGCCCACTCCTGACCCTTTAATAGCAGAAGCTAAAAAATACAGAAAAAGGGCACAACTCGCTGAATCTAAAATAGCAGAGCTAGAAAAGAAGTTTGAAGCTCAAGAAAATGCTAAATTAAAAGAAAATGAAGAATATAAAACTTTAGCTGAGAAATTAGAAGCTGAGAATGTTTCCTTGAGAGGTGTTCAAGAGGAGCACCAATCTATGATTTCTCAAAGAAAAGAAGCTTTACTTTCTTTAATTCCTGAAGAGAAGCGAGAGCAGTTCCAAAATAAAGATTTAGATGTTTTGGAATTTGTTGTTTCGGAAATATCTTCCAAGACTCCTTCAGAGCCGAATGTTCACAATCAAGTAAGAGGAAGTCAAATTCCTAGCGATTGGACTACACTCCCAAAAGATGAACGGAAGGCTAATTGGGGAAACATTTTAAGGAAGATAGCAAATAGAAAAACTTAGCCAAACCGAAGGTCGTTTGACAGTTGAGGAATGGTAAAACTATGAGGTAAAAAATGGCTTTAAGTAATCCTTTAGCTTCTAATATGCTTATAGGTGGTGTCAATAGCTCTAGCACATTGGGTGCTGATGCTGACACTCTTGCCCTAGAATTTGTTCCTGAAATATGGGGTCAGGCAATATTAGAATCTTTTAATAAAAATACAATGATGACTCAAGTTGGTACTGATTTATCAGGTATCGCACAGGCTCAAGGTGGGGATAAGATAAGATTACCCCATGTTGGTGTTCCAACAGTAAAAGCTGTAACACAAAATGCTGAAGTGTTAGAGCAAGATAATTCAGGTACTGATACAGGTGTTGATACTGAGCTTGATATAGACCAACACTATGCAGCTCCTTTATGGCTTCCTGATGCAGTAAAAGCACAATCAGCTTATGACTTGTTTAGCTTGTACTCAGGTCAGTTGGGATATGCTATTGCAAAAGCTGTAGATAATCATCTTATGTACACAGTTGTAGCTAAACTTACATCTGTTTTAGGTAGTGGTGATGGTGTAAATGCAAATGCAACTATGAATGTTGAGGTTGGAGAGGCTTTAACTCCTGCACATTTAGCAACATTGATGGGTATTATTGCAGGTGAAACAGGAAGTACAGAAGGTTGGAAGATTGTTCTTTCTCCTAAAATGTATGGTTCTTTAGCAAATACATCAAACTTTGGGAACTCATGGACTCAAGGAATTGGTGGAATAAACTCTGACAATAATATCTTAGGAAAAGGTGTGGTTGGAAGTTTACTTGGTATGCCTGTTATTGCATCAAATAGTGTATTTATGGATGTAGGCTCTGTAGCTGCAGCAGCAGGTGCAGGTATTCATACTGCATGGACAGGATTTGATACAGGTTCAGGTGGTAGTGATTCAACAGATGATGATTATTTAAGAGGTTTTGCAATTCACGAATCTGCTCTTTATTGGGCTATTCAGGATTCAAATGTAAAACAGTCTTATCAGCACACATATATGTCTGATTTGATTTCTGTGGACTCTCTATATGGAGCTGTTGCAAGAACAGCCGATAGTGCAGGAAATAGAAGAATAATCTCACTAACAGATAGTAAAACTTAATCATAACGATTAAAATAATAATAAGGGGGTGGGAAACTGCCCCCTTAATATAAAGGATAAAATGAAAGATTTAGAATCTTACCAACAGAAGTTAAAAGCTATACTTACTAAAATCGAATCACTCAATAAAGAAAAGAATCAGCTGACTCAAGAAGCTATTGAAATTCAGGGTGTTATTAAGTATATTAATCAAAAGGAAAAACCTAAAAATGAGCAAACTCCTAAATAGTATAAAGCATCACGAAGGATTCCGAAGCAAGGTGTACAAGTGCAGTCTTGGATTTGACACGATTGGCTATGGGAGTGCTATAAAAGATTTAGTTTTAGACGAAGACATTGCATCTTTAATTCTTGAAAGAAAGGTAGATAAGCTAATCAAAGAGTTAGATAAGAAGTTTGATTGGTATGGAGATTTACCTGAAGAAGCTAGAGATGTTGTAACCGAGATGTGTTATCAGCTAGGGGTAACAGGTTTTTCTAAATTCAAAAAAACAATAAGTTATTTAAAAGACGGTGAATGGGCAGACTGTGCATACGAAATGCTCGATTCTCTTTGGGCGAGGCAAACACCTCAACGAGCAAAGGAATTGAGTAACAGAATAAAAGAACTCTAGGAGATTTATGGATTCGTTGAAAGCTTATTTAAGTCATCCAAATACAGGATGGATAAGCTCCTTTACAGGGGTTGGATTTTCACTTTTAGACATAGAAATTTATTTAAGGATACTAGGATTAAGTATTGGTGTGATTATTGCTCTAATGAACCTATTTTGTAGGTTAGTGGGCAATAAATGTTGGTTTTGTAAATAGAGAGCTGAAATATGATATGTCCTCATTGTTATTCGAATCTTACGAAGAAGAACGGTTCGAGAAAAAATATTACAGGAGAAGTTAAACAAGCATTTCATTGCAGAAATTGTGGTAAAAACTTCTCAGAAACAATCCGACACGAAGAAATTGTTACTCAGAATGTTCGACTTGCGAAGCAGAAACAAGCCTTACAGGATTTAAACCGAATTGAACGAAAGTCTTTTAGAGAAAATGCAAGAGTAGAAAATGCAGTCGAAGCTTACTCTAAGGAACTTGTTGAAATCTTTAAAAAGAAAAATCTAAGCAAATTAACTAAAACACATAGAAATAATAATAAAGCTGTAGGAGTTATACAGTTTAGTGATGTGCATTTCAATGAGCTTGTGAGCCTTGAGAGCAATAAATATGATTTTACAATAGCTTCTCAAAGGTGCAGATATTTCGTTTCACAAGCAAAAAAATACTTTAAATGTAATAATATTAAAAATGTGATGATTGCACTTACAGGAGATTTGTTAAATTCAGATAGAAGGCTTGATGAATTATTAAGTATGGCTACAAATAGAGCAAAAGCAACATTTTTATCTGTTGATATATTACAACAAGTGGTATTAGATTTAAACAAAGATTTTAATGTGAATGTTGCTTGTGTAACAGGGAACGAAGGTCGTGCAAAGCCTGAATTGGGTTGGGTGGACTTGATGGCTACCGACAATTATGACTACACGATTTTTCAACTTTTAAAGTATTTATTTAAAGGTAGTAAGGTTACATTTGTAGAGGGCGACCCTTTAGAGCTAGTGGTTAATTTAGCAGGGCAGAACCTGCTTATGATTCATGGTCATGGCTCTATAAGCTCGGCAGGGCTTGAGAAGTCGATAAACCAAATAATAGGTAGGTATGCACTTAAAGGATGCACTATTGATTATGTTATATTCGGTCATGTTCACTCTGCAAGGGTTGGTGATAATTACTCAAGAAGCTCTTCTATGGTTGGTGCAAATGATTATTCGGATAAAGCACTCAATCTTTCAGGAAGGGCTAGTCAGAACTGTTATATTTTTTATAATAACGGTAATAGGGATGGGATTAAAGTTGATTTACAAAATATTAAGAATTTTGAAGGTTATAAAATAGATGAATCTTTGGCTGCCTACAATGCTAAAAGTCATTCTAAAACAAAGCAGAAAAAGGTGGTTTTTGAGGTCGTTGTCTGATGGACTTCTTGATGATATTGGAGCAGTATGGAGTTCCCATTGCTGTAGCTATCGCTTTCGGCTTTTTTATTTGGAAGCAGAATCAGTTTATCCAAAACGATTTATCTCAAGATTTGAAAGACAAATTTGAAAGGTTGGAAGGTATTATAATAGGATTGATAAATGCACAGAAGAAGCATAGCATAGATTTAAAAGGCTTGACAAAAAGTTATCAAACTATTGTAGATGTTATTACTAAAATTATTAAAAAGGAGAATAAGTAAATGGATTTTTTAACACAGAACATAGGATTAATTTCAGGTGTTTCAGCAACAGGTATCGTTCTATGGGTATTAAAGAAAGTTCCTAATAGTGCAATAGCTTCAAATGTTGAAGGTGTGTTTTTTAAGCTAGGCAAGGCTGTTACTTTAGGTATGACATCTAAAGGTTCGCCTGTTAAGAAGTTTTGGAATAAAACTATTGAGCCTTGGTTTATTGACCTATTGGACAATATTTTTGTATCTGCTTTCAAAGGATTGGTAGCAGGATTGAGAGTTGATAAATGATACCATTCTTTCTAAAGATATTAACACCGAAAGTTCTAAAGCAGATTATGGAATATGTCTTTGAAAAGAACGATTTAGACTACAAAGTTGATGGGTTGATAGAAAGGGTGAATAAGGTAGAAAAAGACTCGCATCCACCTGTTTTTACTCAAAGAAGATATGAATCTATAGTTGATGACATTGAAAGTATTAAAAAACAGCTAAAAAAGAGGAATAAGAAATGAGTTTTACAGGAAAATCAATTTCAGCAATATTCAAAGATTTGCTTCATATGGATAACTCAAATACAGGTATATCCTCTACTGCTAAAGTAATTAAAGATGGTGATGGGAATTCTTCTGCTTTGAGTATAAGCGATGATACTGTGAAAGTTAAACCTATCAATGATGATACAACTGAAGTTTTTACTGTTACAAATAAATCAGGAACAAGTGTATTTAGTGTTGATAGTTCTAATAGTATTGTTAGAGGTGGTGTAAGTGGATTTAATTATATGAACACTCAGTTCACCACATTTGCAGTTAGAGATTTAAGTCCTACTGCAGGAACTCACTATCCGATGTCTTGGATACCATATTTTCACGATGCAAGTTCTTCTGCGATTGCTCCTCAAGCTATTGGCACAGGAGGTACTCCTGATACATCTTTAACTATTTCAAGCAATGCTCACGATTGGATTCATTGCATTTGGATTCCTAGTGCTAATATAAATGTAGAATCGATTAAAGTTTTATTGGCAGCAGATGCCTCTGTTAGTGTAAAGTTTTTTGTTAGAAGTTATGATATAAATAATTCAGGTGCGACTGCAGGAGATTTGACGAATGGAGCAGAAGTCTATTCAAGTGCAACTCATGCTGTAGTTGCAAATTCAGTTTTACAGTCATCTCAATCTATTGATGTTGATGTGGCGAATGGAAAAGCAATTATAGTAAGTGTTGAAAATGAATCAAGCACAGATGATATTTCTTGTGTGGCAACTTTAAGGTGGCATTTAACATAATGAGAGAATTGAGATTAAATAGAGAGATTAATCCTAACGGTCAGATTTTAAGAGATGACAAGGGTAATCTTACAGGTATTTCCCTATCTTCAGATTTAGTTAAAATTCGAAATTTAAGTATTGACACTTTAACTTCCTCTACAGGAACAATACCTACAGAGGGCTCTTTATATTTTGAAGGTAGTGAGGGGTTGAGGTTTAATTTGGTTGATTCTTTTACAGAGAAATCAGGAGCTCTTACAAGTTCAGGTGATGTAGCTGTAGGAATGAATAGATGGGCAAATGCCTTGACTCAGCTTTGGATTTATGAGCCCATTGCAAGTCCTGTAGATTATTTTATTATAACGGTTCTTGCTAATGGTGCTACATCAATTAATACAGTTGATGGTGCAGGGAGTGATGCCCCTTTAAGTCTTATTCCTGATGGCGATTTAAATCTTACTCCATTAACAGGAGATGTTGTAATTTCAAATGCAATATCTGAAAAACCTCAATTAATTTTAAAGAATACAACCAATGATACAAATGGTTCTTCAATTAAATTCTTAAAAGATAAAGGTGCTGCTGCAGTAGATAATGATATTATTGGAAGCCTTACATTTTATGGAGATAATGATGCACAGCAAGAAACACAATTTGCAAGTATTGTATCCTCTATAGCAGATGCATCAGATGGAGTTGAAGGTGGAAAATTAGAGTTTCAAGTAGCATCTCACGATGGTGAGGTAGTTACAGGTCTTGAATTGCAAGATGGAAGCTTAGAAGATGAAATAGATGTTACTATAGCAAGTGGAACAAGCTCAAGAACTATTGTATCAGGTGCTTTAACTATGTATGGTGAAACTTTTACTTTACAAAATGCAACAGCATCTCACCCTCAAATGCTTATTAGAAATATAAATGATGATGCTAATGGTGGGAATATTCACTTTTATAAAAATAGTGGCTCAACAGCAGATAATGATAGTTTAGGAACAATCACTTGGGGAGGAGATAATGACAATCTGCTTGACCCACCAGTAACACCCTGTAGGATAGATGGTCAATTCTTAGATGTTTCAGATGGAGCAGAAAAAGGTAGAATTAATTTAGATGTAGCTGAATATGATGGAACTTTAACCACAGGATTAACTGTATTTGGAACAGCAACTAATGGTCAAGTAGATGTAACTTTGGGTGCATCTACAACATCAACTATTGGTTTTTCTGGAAAATTACAAGTGCCAGAGATTAGTAGCCCATCAGCTCCTGCAGATGGTGCAGGTGGGTATTTATATACTAAAACAGATGGTAAGCCTTATTGGATTTCAAATGAGGTTAGTGAAACAGATTTAAGTGCATCAGGTGGTGGTGGTGGTACTAATAATCATATTGTAGGTGTTACAGGGAGAGCATATACAAGATATTTATATTGGTATTATCCTAACACCTCTTATGGTTTTGGATATTATAATTGGAATAGCACTTTTAGCAGTACATCTCTAAGAACAACTTGGCTTGATAGTTACCATCCCCAATTAGTATTGCCTGTAGCTATGACTTTAAAATCTTATCATTTTTATTTTAATGCTACAAGTGGACAAGACCTTGAATTTGCCTGTCTTAAAGGTACAGGGGTAACTTATGGTAGTGCAGGTGATTTTAGCTTGTCAAATGTAGGTGCTGTTCAGGCAGTAACTTCAATGGTAGCAAATGTTTATCACAAGGCAGAACAAACAGGATTAAGTGTATCTTTTGCTGCAGGGGATATGATTATGCCTGTTGTAAGAAGAACAGAACTAGACACCTCTTCTTATGTTTTTGTAGAACTAAGTTTTAGTGCAGTATTTGAGATAGATTAATGGATAAAATAGTAAAAACATCAGAAGAATTAGAGGCTTTAGAAACTACAGAAAATGGTAAAGCTATAAAAGAATTGATTGACAAAATTAATGAGATAGTTGATTGGATAAATTCACAATGATTGATTTAATTGACACAGACGAAAAGAAGCAGCATTGGTTAAATATTTATAAATCTTTACCTCAAGGTGAAAAAGAAGCTTTTGAGGCATTGCAAGAGATGGCACAGTTTAAAGAAGTAGTAGAATATTGTAAACAGAATTAGGAGAATAAAATGGCAAATTACACAGCAAATTTGGAAATCACAACTGCTAGAGGAGAGAGATTGTCTGCTTCTAAGTCAGGTGATTACAATGAAGTTTTCAATTTAAGGAATGAGGTGGATAATAGCGATGCTTTCATCACACTATTAAAAGGTGGTGATTCTATTGCACAATCCACTTTGAGAGAATGTAAAAGTATAATTATTAAGAATACAGGCAATGTTGGAGCTGAGATTCAATTTCAATTAGAAAGTTGGAGTGCTGCAACCCCTGATACAAATGGAGCAGTTGCATATCACACTCATCTTTTAGGAGCAGGGGATTTTTTATACCTACCAAACTTTAGAAGTGTGGATTACTCGTCTGACACTTCTGCAGGGTTAGGTGCTACTTTGACCAACAAAGCTCCTGCTGATGTTAATAGTGGTGCTTTATATGCAGATACAGGAGTTAATTTAGGTGCAAACTTGGAAGATAGTGAATCTGCCATAACTGTTGCTGATTTAGCAGTCTTTAAAGTTGGGGATTTGGTTCAGGTTGGAATAAACGACACTACAGCAACTAGAATAGAGGTTATGAGAGTAACTGCTATGAGTGGCACAGATGGTAGTGGTACTTTAACAGTTGATAGAGCTTTATACGGAACATCTAAAGCAGATAAGGATTCACAGACTAACGGAACAAATGGTGCAGTAACAGGAGCAAATGTTTATTTCCCATTTTTCAACACAACTTCAAATTACAATGCTTATTCTACCTTACAAACAGATTCTAATGGAAGGCTACATATTAAAAATCTAGCAGGATATGGGCGATATGCAGATTTGGTTGCAGATGGTTTTGTTCCATCTAGTTTGAGTGGGAAATTTTACAATGCAGGGTATCAAGAACTCGGTCTTTCTGATGTAACCTCTTCAACTCATTCAGGTTTAGCAGCTTCAACTACCTATTATTTCAGTATTGCAGTTGATGGTGGTTCTGCTTATGCAGCAACATTCACTACTGACAGTTCGAACTTAAATTTTGGTGGTAGAAATGGAGTTATACAAAAAATTCAAGATGTTTTAGATGCAGCTTATTATACTGCAGGTAATCTGTTTCAGAAAAAAGTTTTTGTTTCAATCGTAAATGGAGATATTAGATTTACATCAGGTCAAAGACTTTCAACTTCTGCGATTGCCTTAACTCAAAACACAGCAGGTTCTGCAGGTACAGATGAGTTCTTTGATGGTACAAATGCAATCGGAAGAATTCCTGCTTCCCCTGAAGGTGCAGTTGAAGCTAAGTTACCTGATGATGTGGTTTATGATGCAAAAACAAATGTTTCAAGACCTAATACAGCAGAGTTGTTTTATGAGGATGGTCATGGAAATATAAGAGGTGTATGTTCAGGGAAATTTTATCACGAAACAGGTGAACTTTTATTAACAGGATGCCCACCAAATGCAAACTTTGTATTTTCTGTTAATTATGGTAGTGCTCATGCAGGTGGAAATGAATTTTCTGCAGCGACAGGTAATTGTATTTTAGAGATTGGTGGTCGTTCAGTAAATCAAAAAGTAAATACAACAATAGAAATTTTAGGCTTAAATTAGGAGATAGATATGCCATACGGAAAAGGAACATATGGAAAGAAGAGAGGCAGACCTTCTAAGAAGAAATCTGTAAAACCTAAAAGAAGGAGAAGGTAATGGCTACAGCACCAACTTATTGCACACATAAAGAATTAAAGCGAGTCTTCCCTCAGATTAGTGAATTTGATGCTAAAATTCAGATAGTGGGTTGGGAAGAAACAGGCACACCTAATTTATATTTAGCACGAGATGCAGGATTAGTATCTATCTTATTTGCAGACGGAGAGGATTTAGGCGACCCTGAAGCAAATAGTGGTGTTGTAAATGTAAATGGAGAATGGTATTATGATTCTGCTTTAGATACTGTTTATTATTTTAATAGTGCTTCAAATCCTAATAATATGCTAATGGAAGCAGGTGAGGATTTTGCAACTATGATTACTCAGTACAGAGCAGATGCTAGTCGTTATTTAGATTCTAAATTAGACCCAAATCTTCCTCGTGAACAACTTAAAGATAAAGAGGGTAATTACGATTATATTATAGTAAGAACAACAGCTTTAGTGGCAGCATCGTTTTTAATTAGAACTCAAGACCCAACATCTGAAGTTGCAACATCTCTCATGGAAGAAGCCGAGGGAAATATAAAGTCATTGAACGAAGGTGGTGCTGCACTATCTTGGCAAACATCAAGAGATTCATCTAAGGGTGTATTAAGGGATGTTACTTACACATCAGGTCAAATAAGACCTGTAGATTTTAGAGGTAGGGCAGGTGGTGTTGATTATGATTTGGTTAAATTGAAAGTAATCACAGGTGGGGTTATTGGAACTGCTACATATAGTGTGTGGGTTAAAGATTCTGATGGCTTAAAAAATCATCAAGTAGTTACTGAAGAGAAAATTACAGGTGATTATCAGCAATTAGCCTATGGGTTAGAAGTTAGATTTAGTGGTAGTACAGACACAACTGAAGCTACTGCAAACAATGAATGGGAAGTTGAGGTGGTTGGTAGATATGAAGAAACTGACACTTCAAGTGTTAAGTCAGTTAGAAATAGTAGGTGGAATAGATAATGCCTGTAACATTTAC
>VTLG01007673.1_pt1 | contig 34924 bp, 39 predicted proteins | sample 4694571 | NCBI WGS metagenome assembly VTLG01 (sample SAMN12604809, study PRJNA352737) | marine metagenome | biome: ENVO:00000447; feature: ENVO:00000209|ENVO:00000569|ENVO:01000036; material: ENVO:00002151; isolation source: viral sequences binned using virsorter ...
GGTATCTCAGGTACAGCAATAACTTTAGGGCACAGTACATCTGAAGTAACTGTGGCAGATAACCTAACAGTTACAGGTGACTTAACAATATCAGGTACAACAACCACGGTAAACTCAACCACTGTAAATTTAAATGACCATAACATTGTATTAAGTAGTGGTAACAGTACATCTGCTGTAATTAATGGTGCAGGTATTACAATCGAAGGTGGTTCAGGTAGTGATGCTACATTTACATACAATACAACAGGGCCACAGTTTGAATTAAAACTAGGTTCTAGTTTTGAAGATTTACAAACAGCAAAGCTTACTGCTACAGAGTTAGATATAGGTTCTGGTGGTGCTGACATTGACGGAACTCTTGAAGCAAATGCAATAACTGTTGCTGGTACAGCACTTAACACTGTAATTGCAGGAGTAACAGTTACAAATGCAACAACGGCAGCAGTAGCAACGACTGTTACTATTAGTGATAATGAAAGCACTAATGAAGATAATGCTATTATATTTACATCAGGTGGTGATGTAGATGGTGGTAATATAGGATTAGAATCAGATGGAACATTAACCTACAATCCAAGTACAGGTAAAATAACTGCTACAGGGTTTATTGGAGCATTAACAGGTAATGCAGACACAGCTACAGTCGCTACTACAGTAACTATTACGGACAATGAAAGTACAAATGAAGATAACGCTATTATATTTACAGCAGGTGGTGATGTAGATGGTGGTAATATAGGATTAGAATCAGATGGTACTTTAACTTACAATCCAAGTACAGGTAAAATAACTGCTACAGGGTTTATTGGAGCATTAACAGGTAACGCAGACACAGCTACAGTAGCAACAACTGTAACGATTACAGATAACGAAAGTACAAATGAAGATAACGCTATTATATTTACAGCAGGTGGTGATGTAGATGGTGGTAATATAGGTCTTGAATCAGATGGAACATTAACTTACAATCCAAGCACAGGAAATTTAACAGCTACAAAGTTAACGACAACAGGTAATATAGAATTAGGCCATGCATCTGCTACAACTTTATCAGGTAGTAGTGGCGTACTTTCTGTAGAAGGAAACGCAGTTCTAACAACGGCAACAGGTGCAACAAAAGGCTTCGCTACAGCCATGGCGATTGCATTGTAAAAGGAGAATATTATGGCACAAGATTTTGAAAGAGCAGTAGCAAAAGATGCAAACGATGATATTGACATTGGCACTACAGCTAGAACAGTTGTGACATCAAATTCAGATGATGCAATCGTTGGAATAAGACTAGCAAACGTAATTACTTCTCAGATAAAAGTTAGTGTTTTTGTCAACACAAACGCATCAGGACAAGATATGGATGTATATTTAATTAAAAATGCACCAATCCCTGCTGGGAGTAGTTTAGAGTTAATTGATGGTGGAAGTAAAATAGTTTTACAGACTGGTGATGAACTTAAAGTTAACTCGGATACAGATGCTTCATTAAACTGTTATGTTAGTTTTGTGGATGCTATTAGTGAGTAGGAGATAATATGTCATATTTAGGAAATCAACCAGCAGCAAATTTTACCTCAGTCACTAAAGATACATTTAATGGTGGTGATACAAGTGGAGCTAGTAGTGTGTCTCAATATACTTTATCTAAACCTGCTACCACAAATGGTGTAGCTGTTTATGTTGAGAACGTAAGGCAGATACCAACAACAGCATATTCAGTTAGTGGTACAACATTAACATTTACAGGAACTACACTTTCAGGCACAAATAATGTTTATGTGTTGCATCACAACGCAGTTGCAAGTACAGCTAATCATCCTGCATCACAAGACTTAACTGCTGTTAATGGTACGTTTACTAGCAATGTAACTATAGGAAGTGGTAGTGCAGCAGATAGAAAAATAGTATTTGATGGTAATGCACAAGATTATCATATTGGTTTAGATGACAGTGCAGATACATTAAATATTGGTAAAGGTTCTGCATTAGGCACAACTACAGCCATGACTTTTGATGCAAATGGTCTTATATTAAAACCACTACAATGTATGTTCGATGTAAGTGCTACTGCATCTCAAAGTATAAGCCATAGTACAATAACAAAAATTACTTTTGATACTGAAAATGCTGACATAAATTCTGATTTTGATTTAAGTAATAATAAATTTATTGCTCCAGTAGCAGGAAAATATCTATTTGATGTGCTTTTAACTTTCAGTACGATGGGTGAAGGAGCAGGAATAGGTCTTTTATGGTATAAAGGAGGATCTGTTTATAGAGTTGGTTATCACCAATCTCTTGATGACAATATTACAACAACTTTAAATTCAACTGTAATTTTTAATTTAGCTGCTTCTGATGAAATAGAAGTGTATGCCTTTCAAGGAAGTGGTGGTACAGAAACTATTGGTGATGCTAGTAATGTTGGAAGTCCTTCAGCAGATAACAGTAACTATTGGTCAGGGTTTTTATTAGGATAAATTATGGCAATACAATTATACACAAAAGTTAAATTATATTTAGAAGCAGACTCAAAAACTTGGGAAGCTGAACAAGGTAATATTGTTTTACAGAATGATGGTTCTGGAGATTATATAAAGTCTTGGAACGTAGATGGATTAGATAAACCAACTGACTCACAATTAGCATCTTATGAAACAACAGGTAAAACAGAGGAAGCAAATCATAAAATAAGACAAACTAGAAAGACAGCCTATGGCGATATAGGTGAGCAATTAGATGAAATATATAAAGATATAGATGCGTGGAAAACACGAATTAAAAAAATTAAAGATGATAATCCAAAGGAATAACATATGCCATACATAGGAAAATCCCCAAGTTTTGGAGTACGTAACCGATTCGTATATGTCATGTCGACAAGTGGTGCTACCTCAGTATCTGGGGCAGATGCCAATGGAGCAACACTGACATTTACAGATGGTGCATTTGTAGATGTGTATCTCAATGGTGTTCTACTAAAACCTACAACAGACTATAACACAAGCACTGTTAACACGATAGCAGGTCTAGCAGCACTTAGTACAAGTGATGAAGTGACTGTGGTGGTGTATGACGTATTTACTGTTGCTGACATGGTAAGTGCTACAAGTGGTGGTACGTTTAGTGGAAATGTAAACTTTAGTGGTGCTTTTACTTCATTAGGTATAGATGACAATGCTGATGCTACTGCAATCACTATTGATAGTTCAGAGAGAGTAGGAATAGGAACTACAAGTCCAGCACAATTACTTCATGTAAAAGCAGATAATCCTGGTGGTAAAATTAGACTTGAAATGGGTCAAACTGGTGTAGCAAATACAGATGTAACTGGTGAAATACAATTTTATCATAATGATGCAAGTGGTGCTGGTGTAAACGCAGATATAAAAGGTATTTGTACTAATAGTGCTGGTGCTGGTGCTTTAACTTTTGGTACTGGAACTACATCAACAACTGAAAGAATGAGAATAGCATCTGATGGTAAACTTACAGTTACAATGTCTAGTGATAATACAAATGCAGAAGCTGATATAGGTGCTGTTCACATTCTTAAAAATACAAGTAGCACAAATGGTTCTGGTTCAATGCTTTGTCTTGGTTCTAATAGTAACTTTGGCACAGGCATTTATGGTCAATTAGTTGATAGTAGCACCAATGAACATAAACTAGGTTTTCAAGTAAGAAATAGTAGTGGTTCATCTGGTACAAGATTATTATTAACTGGTGATGGAAATTTAGGTCTTGGAACAATAAGTCCTCTTGGTTTTACAACAGGCAATGGTCTTCACATGGGAGATGGTAGAAGTGTTGGTTTTGGTGATGGTGCTAACTCAAGACCTGACTTTCAAATATCTTGTATAAATGGAAGTGCTTTAGACTTTAGATGCGGCAATGGTGCAGATACAGCAGATTTAACTATAAATACAAGTGGTTTATTTAGTGGCGATTTTAATGATACATCAGATGAACGATTAAAAGAAAACATTAAAGATATTGCTGATAATCAAATTGCTATCTTAAAACAATTAAGACCTGTAACTTTTGATTGGAAAGAAAAAGGCAAAGGAAATGATACTGGGTTTATTGCTCAAGAAGTTAAAAAACTTTTACCAAATGATGTTCATTATCAGAACCCAGAAACATACGAAAGTGAAAGTGATTTACCAATATATAATGAACGAGATAAAGAAGATGGTTTAATACCAGATGGAAAAAAAGTAGGGGATAAAGTAGATGATACAATTAAAGTAGGAGATATGATAAATCCTGATTCCATGATGGCTATTAATCTACAGGGTGTTGTTGCTGTTTTAACAAAAGCACTGCAAGAAGCAGTGGCACGAATAGAAGCATTGGAGAGTAAATAAATGAGCAGAGCAAGAACATTTGCAGATTTAGCTACAGCATCTGAAGAAAGTAGTCTAGCTAATCGTAACTTGATTATTAATGGTGATATGGCTATTGCACAAAGAGGTACAAGTTTATCTATTGTGCATGATGGAACTTCTGATGGATATGCGTGTGACAGATGGCTATTACAAGAGGGCAACCATGACCAAACAGAAGGAACACTTGCCCAAGTAGCTGTTACAGATTTAGCAGGATTTAATAATGCTTTAAAATGGACAACAACTGAACCTGAATCAGCTATTGCTGCTGATGAAACATTTGATATTTGTCAAAAAATTGAAGCACAACATTGCCAACGTCTTGGTTATGGATTATCTAGTGCAAAAAGTGCAACTATAAGTTTTTATGTAAAATCTTCTGTTACTGGGACTTATGGAATTGGTGTATATAAACCTGATACAACAACAAGACAATTAACTTCAACTTACACAATAAGTTCTGCTGATACTTGGGAAAAGAAAACAATAACTATTCCAGGAGATACAGACAGTAGTGGTACGATTGCTGATGATACTGGAGAAGGATTAAGAATTTCTTGGCATCTTGGAACTGGGTCTAATTTTACTTCATCAAATACGGCACTAACTTGGACAAATTATGCCGATGCAGGTTGGGCATATGGTCATGCACAAAATGGTGTTCTTACCACAGATAACGCTACTTGGTTTTTAACTGGTGTTCAATTTGAGATAGGAGGAGTTGCCACACCTTTTCAACACGAAAGTTTTGATGATAACGTATATAAATGTTATAGATACTACCAAAAATCATACAACTACGCAACTGCACCCGGAACTGCTACAACTGTTGGAGAAATAGGCAATGATGGTAACCCTTCAAGTGGAAGTAATACTGGACAATTAATTGATTTTCATAGTTTTTACCATGAAATGAGAGATACACCTCAAATGACATTTTATGATATAGCAGGTACAATAAATAAAGTTTCAACGGTTAAACACGGAACGAATGAATACAATGGGGAAACTGGTGATGTATTTAGAGGTGGTTCTAAAAACTATTCTGTTCAAAGACCTGCTACTGGAAATAGTGCTAATAGTATTAGATGGCATTTTGAAGCAGAGTCAGAACTATAGGAGTTAAAAATGGTATATAGAAAAATTACATTTACATCTGTAAAAAAAGTTAACGACCCTTACACTAAAAAGCTAGACCACTATAAAGTCGTTAAAGGAGATAAAATATTTAGTGTTCCTATATCAGAATATAATACAACCTACGCTGAAATCAAACGACAAGTTGATGCAGGTGAACTTACAATAGAGGATGCAGACTAATGGCAATATCAAAAATAGGAACAAACTCAATAGATAGTCTTACAAGTATTAGTTTTGCTGCGTCACAAACTGCTAGTTCAGATGCTAACACATTAGATGACTATGAAGAGGGAACTTATACGATTGCAATGACAGCAGGTTCTTCAGGAACAATAACTATGGATGGAAGTTACAATACTGGTCACTACACAAAAATAGGAGATACTGTAATGGTTTGTGGCAATCCTCGTGTAAGTTCAGTTTCAAGTCCAAATGGAACTACTTTTATTTCTCTACCTTTTACATCAAAAAATAATGGACTAGCACAAACTTCAAGTTCAGTTTTAGAAGCTGGGGTAACCTATCAAACAAATCAAAAAGGTGGTTTTTTAATAAGGACATTAGCAAACACAACAACTGCTGAAGTAATGTATAATACAGATGGAAATTATTTTACACTACAAGCACAAAATGCTGGATTTGGTTCAAGTGACCAATTTAGTTTTAGTGTAACATATAAAGTAGAATAAAGGAAAAACAATATGGCACAAGGTGATATAACTAAAGAAATAGAGTACGATAAAATAGAAGTCGTAAATACATGGAACATACAAGTTCGTCAAGCAACAAAGATTATGGAGGAACAAGCAGATGGTTCTAAGAAAGAACTAACACGTTCTTTTCATCGTCATGTGTTGCAACCATTTACTTCATCAAAAAGTGGAGATACTTGGACACATACTGCAACTGACATAAGTGGTGAAGATGCTTCTGTACAAGCTATTGCAAATGCAGCTTGGACTGATTCTGTTAAGACAGCTTTTAAGGCTTGGGCAGAAAGTCAAGATAGTTAATGGCTAAACCAACAGTAACATCAGTAAAATCTCAAATAGACACTCACGAGGCTGTATGTGCTGAACGGTGGAAAGAGACTATACTACGCATCAAAAGAATTGAACATATAATGATTGGGACAGCAGGTACAATAATAGTATTGCTGGTTGGTCTTATAGTAAAATAAGGTGCTGGTATGATTGACCCAATTACATTAGGAGCAGCAGTCAGCACCGCCACAACTTGTTATAAAACTTTTGTGTCTATGGTTCAAGCAGGCAAGGAGCTTGAAGACTGTACAGCCACTTTAGGTAAGTGGATGGGGGCAGTATCAGATATAGATAATATTCATAAGAACTCTAACAACCCATCAACCTTTGATAAATTATTTAACGGCTCTGTCCAGGAAGTTGCAATGGAAAGTTTTGCAGCTAAAAAGAAAATACAAAAACAACGTGAAGACCTTAAGAACTGGCTGGTTGGTCATTATGGCTTAATGGCTTACGAAGATTTGCTGCGTGAAGAGGGGCGTATACGCAAGGCTAGGCAGGAAGCCATTTACGCTAAAGCAGAGCAACAAAAAATGATACGAGACTATACCATTATGGGTATTGCTTGTCTTATAGGATTTTCTGCTCTTGGTTGGATGATCTGGCTTATTAGCAAGAGTGTTACGTAATGATTATGTTGTATAACCTTATCTATTATTTTCTAATCTTTTTTTGTATTATTTCTTTCTTGGCAATCGTTACTTTTGCAAGAGACAAAGAACATACAACGTGTAGATTAGCTAAGCAAATGAGAACAGATAACCAACATATCTGCGTGTATGTAGGAGCTAACTATACACAGTGGAACGAGTATATAGATATGAGTGCTGGTAATGTACAATGTCCAAGAGAAATGAAATGTAAGTACAGACCTAATGAAAAACCCTTTACGTTAAAAAACGTAGTAAAAAGTATAAAGGATAGTTTTAAATGAGCAAAAAATTACAAAAAGGCAGTCAATACGAACAGTTTGATTTAGATGGTGATGGTATTGTAAGTGATGAAGAATTGTCCAGAACTGAGCATATGATACGTCTTGAGAACTCTGACAAAATGCAGGATCAACAACGTATGCTTTGTTGGGTATCTTCTATATCATCTATTATATTAATCGTGTTAGTCATGTCACCTGCAATACCAGATGCAAGAGTCGAGATGGTTACAGCTTTACTTTCTACCTATGTTGTGGCAAATTTAGGTATCGTTGCAACATTTATGGGGACAACGGCTTTTACAAGGTCAAAAGAAAATGGTAAATGATATGGGTTTTAATTGTAATATTACATGGAACGGATATACAGGAACGTGTTTTTTTCTCGGATCTTAATACATGTCTCTCCTTTGCAGAGAAAATTCGAGCACAAAACACGCATCAGCAAACTGCGTTTTCCCAAGTTTATGTCACAACTTACTGTATACCTCAAAAAGAAGGACAATGAAGACCCTAAATATTTAAAAGGAAAAAAAGATGGCTAAAAGAGGAAGACCAAAAAAGGTTGTAAAAGAAGAAAATAGTATTTTAAAATTGATTAAAAAGTTAATTGGTACGGCTAAAAGAAAAACATTTTGGGATTGGTTGACAGGCAAATGATGGAACAAACCATAAGTGATGTAGAAACCCTAACCAAGACAGTTAATTTTAATGAAGGTGGGAGCAGTGATGTTGAAGCAGGCATCCAGTTTATATATCATATGCGTGAACACCTAGTTGATATTGGATTAGCTACTGTTTACGTGTTTGCTTGTTACACTATATATTTATTAATTACTAAAAAAATAAAGGGGTAGTTATGCCAAAAGACGCTTGTTATAAAAAAGTTAAAGCTCGTTATAGAGTATTTCCATCAGCTTATGCATCAGGGGCAATAGCTAAATGTAGAAAAGTTGGTGCAGCTAATTATGGTAAATCAAGTAAAAAGAAAGCTGCAGGTGGTATTGTAAAACTTTCCAATGGAGGGTTAACTAGAAGAGGTAACAGAAAACGAGCTTCTAATAATTCTAATGTAGCTAGAGGATGTGGTGTGGTTAAAAGGCGTAAAGTTACCAAATACGTGTAATATGTTATGGCAGTTAGAAAAACAAAATCAGGTTTAGCATTAAAGAGATGGTTTAAGGAGGATTGGAAGGATGTCCGTACGGGGAAGGCTTGTGGGAGACGCAAAGGTGAGAAACGGGGTACTCCATATTGTCGCCCCTCAAAGAGGGTCTCTTCTAAAACCCCAAAAACTTCGGGAGAGATGTCAAGCTCTGAAAAAGCGAAAAGAATTGCTCAAAAGAAAAGAATAGGGCAACCTGCAGGTAGACCAAGAAGGGTCGAAGCTGCAAGAAGAAAAACTAGCAAAAAGAAAAAATAGGAGATATAAAATGGCTGGTATGATGAAGAAAAAAGGCTACAGAATGGGTGGCATGATGAAGAAAAAAGGCATGAAAAATGGTGGTAAAGTAAACAACCTTAAAAAAGCTATTAAGAAGGTAAATGCTAAGAAAAAACCAGCCAAGAAGATGACTATGGCTCAAAAAATGAAAATGTTGAGAAGTAAAAGCAAAAAGAAGTAGTGCCTTATTTACAAAGTAATATCCCTTACTTTAAATGTTGGGTAAGGAGAGAATACACTTGTAACCATCTAAGACACCACGGAGACTTTTTACACGCTATGGCTATAGGCGTTACTACTATGCCAAATAGATGTTTAAGTTTTCAGGTTATGTTTACAGGTTGCGAAACAGACGATACAGACGAACCAAATGTGCATGGAGGAGCTATGTGGGCAAGGATGCCTATTACTGGCTTGATGGCTGACATACCTGTAGAGGAATGGCCTGAACCTATGGAGGTTCACGATGCACAACCTTGGGACTGCTCGTCATACACTCATGCTGTCTATACTTTAGATAGAGCTACTCCATGTCCTTGGATGGCAAAGATAGGTGGTGAATTTTACCCTGCAAAATATTTGTTTACTGTGGACTATTCGGAAAGTGAAATAGCAGACGATCCAGCACAGCATAAACAAAGTCATGTAATGTATTTACTTGATGCAGGTAAATGGACAGGAAACATGGTAGCATTGCCAAATAACCGAGTTCGTGTTACACATCCAGCATGGTTTGAAACAGGTGAAGGGGCTCCAGATTTTTTACCTTCACAGCATATACATTATTCAAAATCTAATTTAGACTATACATTAGATGTAAACAGAGTATTTGATAACTTGTACAATGAAAAAAATAACAAAGGATCAATAAGAAGGAGTAGGGAAAATGGCAAGAGAAAAGGGTAGCATGAAAGGCCATACTATAGGTGGAGGACATAAACGCCCTACTAAATCAGGTGCTGGCATGACTAAGAAAGGTGTAGCCAAGTACCGTAGAGACAACCCTGGCTCTAAATTAAAGACTGCTGTCACAGGTAAAGTAAAGGCTGGGAGCAAATCTGCTAAACGTAGAAAGTCATACTGTGCAAGAAGTGCGGGGCAAATGAAGCAGTTTCCAAAAGCAGCTAAAAATCCAAATAGTAGACTGAGACAGGCAAGAAGAAGATGGAAATGTTAATTTATGGGGAAGGTTCGCAGGGGTGCCTACCTTCCTCACCAAAAAGGAGAATAAGATGTTAAGCAGTATAATAGGGCCTATAGGCTCATTAGCCAGTACGTGGCTACAGGGGCGTGTTGATAAGGCAAAAGCAGAAACAGATGTTAAGGTAGCCAAAGCTAAAGCGGAAGCAAAAGTTTACGAGACAGAAGCAACATCTAGTTTTCTTAATGAGCAGGCTCTTACAAACCAAATGGGTGAAAGTTGGAAGGACGAGGCGTGGTCAATTTGGTTTATAGCCGTGTTAACGTGTTGTTTTTTGCCATGGACACAGGAATATGTCAAAGAAGGGTTTATATTCCTAGACGAAAGCACCCCTAACTGGTTTCATAACATGTTATATATAGTAATTGGTAGTTCATTTGGATACAGGTTTGGTAAACAGGGACTACAAGTTTTAACTAAAAGAGGTAAGTAATGGATATAAAGAAGTTACAGGATGAAATTGAAGAAGATGAAGGTTTTAAATTAGAAATTTATTTAGACCACTTAAACCTACCTACGCTAGGGATTGGACACCTTATAAAAGAAGACGATCCAGAGCATGGAAAACCCGTAGGAACAAAAGTATCTTACGAAAGATGCAGTGCGTTATTTGAAAAAGACATAAAAATAACTATAGATGACTGTAAAAAAGTCTATGATGATTGGGACGACATGGATGAGGAAGTAAAAAGAATATGTTGCAATATGATGTTTAATCTTGGATATCCTCGTTACTCTAAATTTAAGCTTATGATAAAAGGTATAAAAGACAAAAACTATGATGAAGCCGCAAAACAAATGAAGCAAAGTAGGTGGTATAATCAAGTTACAAATAGAGCAGAAAGACTTATAGAGAGAATGAAAAAAGTAGGTTAACCATGACACTTAAAAAATTAGCACTCAAAGGTGGTATAAACCGTGAAAGAACTCGTTATGCTAGTGAAGGTGGTTGGTATAATGGTGACAAGATAAGATTTCGTAAGGGTATGCCTGAAAAAATAGGTGGATGGGCACAAATATCTTCATCTACATTTCAAGGTATATGCCGTTCTATTTTTAACTGGGTTACTATAACAGGGCAAAATTTTTTAGGTGTTGGTACAAACCTTAAATTTTTCATAGAAAACGGTGGGGCTTACAATGATGTTACACCATTACGTGCTACTGTGTCTTTATCAAATCCATTTACTACAACTAATGGGTCTACAACTGTGCTTGTAACAGATGCAAATGGTGGGTTTGAAGACGAAGATTTTGTAACTTTTAGTGGTAGTAGTGCAGTAAATGGTTTAACAATAACTGGTGAGTTCCAGATAGATATAGTGTCACCCACTACTTATAATATAACTGTATCCTCTGCTGCTTCGGGCGATGGTGCAGGTGGGGGTTCAGTATCTGCCGCATATCAGATAAACACAGGCCCTGCGTTTGCCATACCTTTAACAGGTTGGGGTGCAAGTTCATGGGGTTCTGGAACATGGGGTGTAGGGCAATCATCTGTTAACGAACTTCGCACATGGAATCAGTCTAACTTTGGTGAGGATTTAGTATTTGGCCCAAGTGGAGGTAGACTTTATTTTTGGGATTCAGGTGCTGCTACTTCTTTATCTACTAGGGCTGTTGAAGTATCTTCATTAGTAAATAGTGATGGAGAATCAATTGCATCAGATGTACCAACAGTGCAAAATATATTATTAGTGTCAGATAACAGATTTGTATTTTGTTTCGGTACTAATGAGGTAGGTCTTTCAGCTTTAAATCCAATGCATGTTAGATGGTCAGATCAAGAAAAAGTTGCTGACTGGACACCCAGTGAAATTTCTCAATCTGCTGGGCTAACTTTATCACGTGGCACTGAGATAGTAGCTGCTCAACAAGCTCGACAGGAAATACTAGTGTGGACTGATGTAGCACTATACTCAATGCAATATGTAAAATTACCTGATGTATGGAATGCTAACATTGTTGGTGAAAACGTATCTATTGCTTCTCAAAAATGTGTAGCATATGCAAATGGTGTTGCATACTGGATGGGTAAAGGCAACTTTTACAAATATGATGGGCGTTCACAACCACTTCGTTGTGATGTTCGTAGGTACGTATTTAACGATTTTAATACCCTACAATACCCTCAAGTATTTGCAGGATCAAATGAAGCATTCCATGAAGTGTGGTGGTTTTATTGTTCTTCCAGTGCAAACAATATAGACAGATATGTAATCTATAACTATTTAGAAGATACATGGTATTTTGGTACATTAGCTAGAACTGCTTGGATAGGCTCTGGGTTAAGAGATAATCCTACAGCAGCTACATATGATAATAATTTAGTAAATCATGAAGATGGTGTAGACGACAAACAAACTTCTATAGCAAGTCCATCAGCTATAACAGCTTTTGTAGAATCTGCAGAGTTTGATTTAGATGATGGGCATAAATTTGCTTTTGTGTATAAACTATTACCTGATATAACTTTTGATGGTTCTACAGCAGATAGTCCAGCTGCAACATTTACCTTAAATCCATTAGATAGTTCTGGATCAGGTATAAACTCGCCTACATCTGAGGGAGGCTCCAACTCTGGAACTGCAACTCGCTCAGCTACATCGCCAGTAGAGGCGTATACAGATCAAGTTTACACAAGAGTAAGGGGTAGACAAATGTCTATTAAAATAGAATCTACAGCTACAGGCACAACTTGGCAAGTGGGAGTGCCTAGAATTGACTTAAGACCAGATGGGAGAAGATAATGCCAGAGAATAGTAATTACAATATAGGATTCCGTGCTCCAGTACTGCCTTACTTTCCTGAAGAGTATGATACACAGACAATGGAACAGCTTACTAACGTGTTAAGATTGTATTTTAATCAGTTAGACAATGCAATTCGTAACGCTAGCAGTACAGATAAAGCTGATGCACAGGCTTGGTTTTTAAGCTAATGGGTAATGTATACACAAATGCTAAAAAAGATTTAACAACCACTAGTGTTACAACCCTGTACACAGCTCCTGCTCTTACAACTAGTTTAGTAAAATCTATAGTTGTATCAGAAGATTCAGGTAATGCAGACACAATAACATTAACAATAACAGATGCAGAGTCTTCCCCTGCTACATTTAGTCTTTATAAAACAAAAGCTATATCTGCTAACGCTACTGCAGAATTACTAACACAGCCTTTAGTGTTAAAGACAGGTGAGATACTAAAGGTTACAGCAGCTACTGCTAACAGGTTACACGTTGTAGCAAGTATACTGGAGATATCATAATGGAAATGGTAGACAGTAAACAAAAGTTATTAGGAGCGGAAATTATACCTATAGCTTTTAATAATTTAGGAGCAGACCATTATTATCCAAAAAGGGAGTATTCCTTCACACAAGCTATGGTTGCTATGGCTAAGGAAACTACTTCAGATAAAGTAGATATTGTTCAAGCAGGTAATACAGTATTTCTTTCTCATAAAAAATCTAAAAACAGTATGGTAGGACGCATTTTTAATGCAGATACACCTGAAAATTTTGTAACTAACTTGTTAGAATATATATCTTATCTACAAAAGAAAAAGATAACAAACTACAAGGCATACGTAGAAGAGATTTTGTTTCAAGCGTTAAACAATTTTAAAACAGTGTTTGAAAAAATTGATACTAACATAAGAATTGGCAGGTCTGAAAGTGGTGAATACTTAATGGACATAATGGTCGGTAAGGAAAAGGTACGTTAGATGGGGTGGTTTTCTGATTTAACTGGGGGGCTACATGATCTACTTCAAGGTGGAGGTGATGTTCTTGGAGAAATAGTTAATCCTATACTTGATCCAATACATTTTGCACTAAAAGATGATCCTGTAAAAGCCATAGCTCAAATAGCTGCAATAACTGCTAGTGGAGGAGCTTATGCGTGGACGTTACCTCTTATTGAAGGTGCAGATGTTGCTCAAAATGGTGGAGATATTGAAAAAGTATTAGAGGCTGCAGCAAAAGTATATGTTGCCCAACAAGTAGGTAGCATGGCAGGAGAATATGCAGGTACAGCAACACAAACAGCAACAAGTTCTGAAGTGGCATCATCTGTAATAGGGGGAGGTGTTGGTGCAGCTGCATCAGGTATTGTGTTAGGACAAGACCCTATAGAAGCATTTAAAAAAGGTGGTGTATCTGCGGCTATTGGAGCAGGGTTAGGGCAAATTGAATCTAAGGCATCAAGTTTAAACCTGCCAGATTCAGCTAAAGCCGTTATAAACGCAGGGTTTACAGCTGCAATTACAGGTGGAGAATTATCACCACAGGCCCTTACAGCTGCTCTAGTGCAGGCAACTGTAACTACAAACATAGTAGGTAAATATATAAAAGATAACCCAGACTTAAGTGATGCTCAACAAGCTATACTAACTGATAGTATAACAGCAGCAAGTAAAGCTGCTTTTAGTGATGGTAACGTAACTCAAGAAGTAATGAATGCAATTACAAATCAAGGGTTTAAACAACTTACTGCAGGAATAGATAATTTAATAAAAACAGGCAATGTACAAGGGGTAAAAGATAGTTACGATGTATTGAAAACAACATCATCATCAATAACAAATGAGTCTGCATCTTTAAAACAAAACATAGATGAACATAATAAGCTAATAAATGAGCTAAACCCACGATTTACGGAACGTGATAGGTTGTACAATATTATGGAAAGTGCTCGAATTAATGATACTAGAAACCCTACAGTAGATACTAGAACAACACTTAATAACGCTATAACAGCTTATAATAATTATGCAACACAGCTTAATGATGACTATTACAATAATTATCAAATTAAAATAGAAGATTTAAAGTTTAAAATAGATAAGTCACAGCTAGATATTACAGAATTTGAAACTACTTATGAAAATCAATACAATAAGTTAGTAGCTAGTGCTGATAAGTTAGATCAAGACACTGCACCTATATATAGTACTACAGAAAAAGTATTTACCTTGGGTATGGATGAAGACTTTAAACCCGATGAATATGCATCTTTAAATAACTTAAGTGAAGATCAAGACCCATACTACCATTGGCTAACAATAGGCAAAAATGATGGATTGCATACTAACGCAAAATCTTACCAAGCTGAATACGACCAAACTAGTCTCAACCTTGCTACAAATGCTCTTGCAGCTACAGGTTTAAAAATAACTGATTTAAATAAAGAACAAACAAAATTTGCTGTAGATACAATACAAAACACATACGGTACCAGTATTGAAGATTTAAAAAATGCAAATGCAAACGAGTTGGGAAGCATATTTGGTAAAAAATATTTAAATGATGTTTTAAAAAAAGGAGACGTTTCTCCTGACCAAAAAGTGTTTGATGCAGAACAAATAAACAATTCTTCTTTAGAGACATTAAAAGAATATATAGGAGTTATAAGTGACGCTATAATACCCTCTGCACAAGCAGAAACAGACCCTTGGGATGTAAAAAAATTAGATGTAGCTACTCAAATAGGTATAGCGGAAGGAAATTATGTTGAAGGTTTAGATGGGTGGAAAGAAATACAACCTACTTTACAATGGGACAATGAATACGGACAGGTAGTATCAAAAACGTTTCAAGCACCAACATACGCTATAAACCGACCAGGGAACAACATAAATGGTTTTTATACAATAAGAGATAAAGATGGTAAAGTATTAGAAAATACAGAAATACAAACTTTAATAAATTTTTACAAAGAAGCAGGAATAGACCCTCCAAGCCCAGATTTTGATAATTTTTTAAATACTCCTTATGCTATATACTTAGATGATTTAGGGTTTGATGTTACTGCAGAATCATTTGCCGTGGGAGCATTTAAGGCATCAGTTGGTATACCATATCCCGCTTCCCCTATTCCTACAGAAAATATAGGGATTGCACCTCAAAATACAAACAACTTAACTGTTATTAATCCTTATAATACATTAGCAGGACAATTTAAAACAGACCCACAATCTGCTGTTAAAACAACATCAGGTTTATCTCAAGATGTAAAAGACACCATAAATAAACAAGTTGGTTTAAATGTATATGATTTTTCCCAAGCTTTAAATGAATATGCAGAAGCTACACAACCAAACGTACCTATAGAACAGACAGAAATATTTAACTCTATAGGCACAGAGATAACACAAGCCGACATTGACGCAATAAATACTACAGTAGCTAATATACAAGGACAAGAAAGTGGTAGCACGGAAGGTTCAGATGTGGTACAAGATAGTACAGGAGTTGGTGGTTACTTAGGTACAATAGGAGATTACCAAGATCAAATAGCTAACTTAACAGGACAGATAACAGGTTTAGAAGGTACGATAGGTGAACAAACAGGTACAATAACAGGTTTAGAAGGTACGATAGGTGAACAAACAGGTACAATAACAGGGCAACAAAGTAGTATCTCTGAGTATTTAAATACCATAGGTGGTTTACAGGGTGACATAAGTGGGCTAGAAGATATAAAAGGCGGTTTAGAAGGTGAGGTAGAAGGTTTAGAAGGTGAGGTAGAAGGTTTAGAAGGAACTGTAGGGGAACAAACAGGTAAAATAAAAGGTTTAGAAGGTCAAATAGGTGGAACACAACAAAGATTTAGGCAAGCAGGAGCTATGCAACAATTAGAACAACTTTTGCAACCAACCATTGTAGAACCAGTAGAAACTGATAAAGAATTAGGCATCATTACGCCTTACGATTTTAGTAGTATATTTGCTACTCCTGAAGAAGAAAAGAGACTTATAAGTCCGTACGATAAAAACGAAGAGTTATTAAAACTTATAAAGGAACAAACATAATGGCTTTAACAGATATATTTACAGATTTATATGGAGATACTAAAAATTTTTTTAATGATTATGTATTAGATTTTGATTTTGGTGACTCTGCTCAAACAGGGCTTATTGAAGATGCTTTAAAAATATTTGCAACAACAGACTCAAATACAGGTAAAACAAGTTATAATACTCAAGCAATAGCGGGTCTAGGGGGAGCTTTACTTCCATTTATACTTCCTGATAGCCTTACAAAATCTCAAACTCCACCAGTAGGATATCAAACACCTATACCAGAACTTACAGCCACACGAACAAGGTTGCCTTTACAAACCACTGTAGGCACAAGAGACCCTGAAACTAATCAAATAATGAATCCTGAAACTGGAGAGCTATCTACCACTCCTAGAAGGCCAGGGGGTAGAGGACGTAGATATTTTTCTGATATTACATACGAACCTAAACAAATGAATAGAGGTGGACTTGCAGGTGGAATAGCTAATATGGCTCCAAGACCAAGGTATAATATTGGGGGCGGTATTGCTAATATGCCTTCACGTTATTTAGGTACAGCAGAAGATGGTATGGCTGATACGATACCTGCTACAATAGATGGTAAAGACCCTGCAGCCCTTGCAGGAGGTGAGTTTGTAGTTGCTGCAGACGTAGTAAGCGGGTTGGGTAATGGTAATTCAGATGCAGGTGCTAAAGAGCTATATAAGCTAATGGATAGAGTAAGGCAGGCAAGGACAGGTACTACTCAACAAGGTAAAGAAATTAATCCCCAACAAATGATGAGGGCGTAAATATGGCAGAGAGTGATATTTCAGGTATAGCAGACGACCTAGTACCAGACAGTAAAACTACAGGTAAGCAAACAGGAATAGAATCTTCTTTATCTTCATATGCAGGGCCTTATGTTAGCGATATGCTTAGCACAGGCCAATCACTTGCAGATATGGATTATGACGCATATGACGATATCCTTACAGCTGATGAATCTCAACTACAAAAAGATGCATTTTCAGGTATATCAGCATTAACATTACCTACTGATGCCGAAATGGGTGTATATACCCCTAAAAGTGCTACTGATACTTATTTAGATACTATAATAAACCCAGAAACAGGAGTTGAAACTGAGGTAACAAAAAATATTATAGATAAATATATGAACCCTTATCTTACAAATGTTGTAGACGATCAAATAGCTGAGTTACAACTTGCAGCAGATAAGAGAAGATTGGAAAATGCTGCAAGAATGACTGCTGCTGGTTCTTATGGGGGTAGCAGACAAGCTATACAAGAAGGATTAATTGAATCAAAGTTACTTGACGATATTTCACAAGCTATAAATACAGGTAATGTTCAAGCGTATGAACGAGCAATACAACAATTTAATCTTGAACAAGATAAAAAAATAGCAGAGCAAGATAAAAGAACTGAATATGGATTTAACGTAATTGATAAGAAAGCTGAGTTAGGAGGTATTAAACGTGGCATTGAGCAAGAAGGTATTGATGCAGATATAGAACAATTTGAAGAAGAGGCAAATTTTCCATATAAACAAGTTCAATTTATGCAGTCGTTGCTTCAAAATTTACCTCTTGAAACACAACAATACACTTATGCAGAACCTAGCGATTTAGCAAATGTGCTTCAAAGTTCAGGTGGTTTAATGGAATTATATAATTACATATTTGGTGGTAGTGGTGATGCAAAGACAGAAGAAGAAAGCAGTGGAATACCACAAGAAGTAAAAGATTACATAGATAGTGTATTAAACTCAAAAGAAGACGTAAGTGAAACAACAGTAGCAGAGTAGAGTAACAATTATGAGCATTTTTTCTAAAGGCATAGACGCACAAGTAAAACAAAGGATGATGCAAGACCCTAGACGATTACAACAAAATTATAAACAAAGTCGTAATATCTTAGACCTTATTGCTTTACAAATGATAAAATCTGAAAAAGATCAAAAGAAAAAAGATATGATGCTTAAAATGCAGCAGACTCCTGGAACTATAAAACAACAGATGGAGCAACAACTTTTTCAACAAACTAAAGATGATCTAGTAAAACAAACAGCTGGGGTGCTTGGGGCAAAAAACGCTCAACGTAATAAAAACATGCAAAAATTGCTAGCTGGTGCAGGTAAACGTAGACCACCTATGGGGGGCATAGCACAACCGTTTAACAGGCCAAAACCTAGAACACCGTCAATGGCAAATCCATTAGCTGTAGGTTTAGCTAAAGCACCTGCACCAAATATACAGGGCATGACAAGAAGAGCTGCACAGGGTGGTATAGTTGGGTTTCACGTAGGAGGGCCAACTCATAATAAATTTACCAGTCATCCTCATGAACCTGTATTTCCGGGAGTAGCAGAATCTGGCCTTGCAGGGTATGTACCTGACGAAAACTTAGACCCAGATACAGGACAACCTAGATATGGAAAAATAGTTTCGCCAGGAAAAAGAATGGCAACGCCTACATCAGGAACAAGAAGCCAAATTCAAAATATACTTGGCCCTTCACAAGTAATTAGAGAAGGTGCACAACCAAATGTTAATTTTCAAAATAAAGCTCTTTTAGATAGACTTGCAAAATCAGGGGGTGTTGACGTAACTAGACAAAATGTTACAGAATATGATTTTGAAAACTTTGAAGGGTTAGGACAACCAAACAAGATTGTTGATACTAAGATACCTCTTTCAGGTATACAGAATATACTACCAGGAGACTATACACCGACTTTTGGCATGGCACAACCAAACGCAGGGGTAACAGGCGTATTTGACGAAAAAGACAATAAAAAAGTCGATAAAAAAGTCGATAAAAAAGATGATAAAAAATCTATTGATTTACTTGATGTTAATGCCGCCAAAAATTTATTTAATGACATAGGTATTGAAATTAATGCTCTTAATGCTCCTTCGTACAAAGGCACAGAAATACAAAGTGGACAAAAAGCAGCATCTAAAGATTTAATGAGCACCGCTGAAGGACTTGCTGAAACAGACCTTGACCAAAAACAAAAAGACGCTTTTGCAACATACCAAGAACAATTAGGTCTAACACCTGAACAAAAAGAAATACTACAAGGAAATATAGAAGCAAGAGAAACTAAGCTTTCTAACGCAGAAAAATTATTTAAAGAAGCTTATGGAAATAAAAAACAAAATAGAATGGATGATTTAATATCTTTTTTAGTTGGTGCGGCGGCACATCAGGCATTGGAGAAACTCTTGGGCGAGGAACTGAAGCTGGTAGAAGAAATAAAAAAGCAAGATTAAATGCAATGGCTACAGCTACAAAAAGATTAGATGATCTATTTGATAAAAAAGTTACAGCTCAAGAAAATTTAATTAATAAAGAACTAGATATAAAGAAACTTGCTCATACTGCTAGTACAACAGATAAAGAAATTTATGGAAGCCTAACAGAAAAAGGACTTGCCATAATGGGCTCTCTCACAGCAGAGAAAATGAAAGGGTTGTCTCAAGATGCTACCAACTTAATTAACTTAAACATGGCTAAATTTAAAGAAGAAGGTGCTAATTTAAGAGCACAGCTAAGTGCTAGTTCTCAGGTAAGAATAGCACAGGCAAGCAATGTTGTTAAAGTTATGATTGCAAACCTTGAAGGTAAACTAGATCAAGAAAGAATAGCAGTTGAAAAAGAAATAAAGACACTTATAGAACAGGGCAATCAAGAAAGAGCCTTATCAACTGCGTTAAATCATATAAGTAGAACCATAGCATCAACACAAGCAGGTTATACTAAAATATATCAAGGCATAATAAAAGACCTACAGACAACAAAACAATTTATACCGCCAGAAAAACAACCTGAAATAGAGGCTTTGATTAAATTTTACCAAGACGAAGAACAGCTTCAAATAAGTGGTGCAGTTGATGAGTTAAATAAAATTTCTGACATATACCTACAAAAACTTGAGAATATAGGTGGTGTTTCTTCTGGTTTTTCAGTTACTAAGAAAAGTCCATAATGGCAGTTTATGAGGTTAAAGGCCCTGATGGAGCTATTTACGAGGTAGAAGGCCCTCCAGATGCTACAGACCAACAGGTGATAAATGCTGTACTACAGCAAATACGAAGAGAAGAAAGACAAACAAAAGAACAAACTTTTCAAGACGAATTAACAGCATTACGTGAAAGTGCAAGAGCACCTGTAACTCCTGTTGAAAAACCCCCTGAAGATAAAGTAACAGTTGCTGACCAGTTTGAAGAATTTTTTAAGGGTATTCCGGGTGGAGCTGTTGGGTTTGCAGAGAGTGCCGCTCTTGGTGTAACTGCACCAGAAGACATAGTTGGGTCTGATGTTCTACGTTCAGGTGTAAAGGCAGTAGGAGATGTAGGGGACAAAGTATTTGGTGCAGACCCTGGCTCAGAGGAAATATTTGGACGTAAGCTTGGAGAAACAATAGGTTCTTTTGGAGCAGGTATAGCTGTTACCCTACTTAACCCGTTACTAGGTATAGGTGCATTTACTGCTGCAGGTGCTGGAGAAGCAAGAGAACGTGCAAAACAGGCAGATGCTACCAAAGGTCAAACGCTTGGTGCTACAATATTGGGTGCTGGTGTAGGTGCAGCAGAAACATTTGCACCCTTAAGATTTGTAAAAAGATTTAAACAGGCACGTGGTGCTAAAGAAGTAATGAACATTAGGACAAGGGGTAAAAGAATACTTGAGTCCGCTGGTGAAGAAGCAGCACAGGAATTTGCAGCTGCTGTAGCTCAAAACCTTATAGAAAAAGGTATATATAATCCTGAACAAGGAACGTTTGAGGGTGCAGCAGAACAGGCAGGCTATGGTGGTGGTGTAGGTGGTCTTGCTCAAGGTATATTTGATTTAATAGCCCCTCGTAGCAGAGGAGCAGATAAAGCTATACAGGGTGAGCTGTTTGAGGGTGAAGACTTAGGACAGGCCCCTGTAACTGACACACCTACTACTGTAGACACAGAACAGGTAGATACTGAAGAAACTACTACTGTTGATAAAAGACAAAAAGATTTATTTGACCCAGTTGAAAAAGTTGTAGATGATGCTGTACCTAAGCCTTCAGAATTAGTGTTATCAGCAAAAGGTAAACCATTACAGGACTACACACCTGAAGGACAATTAGACCTTATAGACCCTGAAAATTTAGATAAGGCAGGTGTAGTAGACAAAATAACAAAAGAAGCACCTATAGCTACAGTAACAAGTGGGGAAGAGCTTAACTCTGTAGTAGATAATTTAAAACAAGAAGTAAAAACATCTAAACAAGAAGATACAAGTAAAAATACAAATGCATTTGAAGTAGGCAAAGATGTATTTAACCCTTCAACTGAACCTCAACTAATTGATAATAGAGACAAACCTGACCCTAAAGAAAAATTTCAAAATGTAGATATATCAGGGGGTAATAAAGAGGGAATTATAACTAGTCCTGTAACGTTAAAAAAAGAATTTGACAAGATTAATTATGAACCTGAAATTTCTTTAACCCCACTTAACGTCTTAACAAATAACCTTTTATCTACATATAAAAATGTTTTACCAAACATAAAAATATTTTCTGATGTTGCTCCTTGGACAGGTGCTCATATGGATGGTGGAGTTGCTATACAACATGACGTTGCAACATCAGGAGATACAGATTTAGTAGCCTTTGTAATAGCCCATGAGTTAGGGCATGCATCGCATTCTCTTCTTGGAGATAAGGTAAATAAAAACAAAAATATAAAGAAAGAAATAAAAGATATAGAAAATGTATTATATCCTGATTTACGAGAAAAAATAATACAAGCTGGAACTGAAGGTAAGAATGTAGATACTACATTATACAATTACTTACTCTCTCCAGAAGAGTTAATAGCTCAATTTAATGTTCTTAGAGTAGCTAGTCCTGAAACAGCAGATATGTTAGCACCCACTTTAACTAAATTATTAAAGTCAGTAGAAAAAAATAAAAATTTAGTAAAACCAAGAGATACATTTAGAGGGTATATAAACCGTAAAGTTAGTGGTAATTTTGATGCAGAGTTAAATCCTATAATAGATTTTGAATCATTTAAAGGTGACAAAGGTAGGACTCCTTTTGATGTAGCACGTAATAAATACTATGAAGAGTTTATAAAAACAGATAATTTAAATGAAAAGCAACAGATATATGACGATTTTTTAAAGGGTAGTTGGTATGATACAAAAGCTAAAAGACAGTTAGGCGATGTACCCAAACCTAAGACTAAAATTACAACTAAAGCTGAAGATACAGCAGACATTATAAAAACTTACAGAAAACGCACTGGGATAACAGAGGATATAAAAGGAAGAGTTAAAAAAATAAGGGGAAGAAAAGAAGTTGTAACAGAGGCAGATAAAGCAAAAGCTGAAATTAAAAAAGGTAAGGTTATATCAAAGTCAAATAGAAAACCAACAGGGCCTCAAATAAAAGCTGCGGAACAAGAAAAAATTACTCGTGCTAGAGTTGCAGGTAAAGAACTAAAAACTAAATTAAAAGAAGAAAATAAATCAACTTTAAAAGAGCAGATTGCTAAAAGAATACGAGAAATAAAATCTTTTAAGAAAAGAGTAGCGACTTTTGAAGAACTGCAAGATGTATCACCACGAGGTAGAAAAATTAAAGGCACATCTCTTCAAGATTTTAGGAAAGCAATGCCTAAAGATGAAGCAGGTGATTTTTTAGATACGAGTGATTTGAAAAAAATTGTAGAGCTTATACGATCAGATTTTACAACTACAGAATTTTCGCAAGCGTCATCAAAAACAGGTAGAGGAGTAAAGTCACCCCGTTCAATGGCAAGAATGTATTTTTCTAAAAATGAAGACCCAAATGAAACAATAAGCCATATAATATATGATACAATTAACGGCTTGACAACCGACCAAAAGAAGATTTACTCAAAAGACAAAGACTCTACCGAGGGAGAGGTAGCATACTTTAGTTTTACGGGTGGAGAAAATGCACAGTTGGCCTTTCAATGGCTTGAAGCTAACTTATCTAAAAAAGGTTTGGATAGTATAGCTGAGTTAAAAGAAACATACGATGTTAACAGCGAAACAAATAGAGCAAAAAGATTTGATAATAGAGTAAGGCATACAACATTTGATGCCAAGGTAGGGAAAAAACAAGAAAGATTAGATGCAGCAGAAGCATATGGTGTGGACGAAAAAAACCTTACACCGTTTATGTTGAAAAATTACAGGGCATCAAGTCAAAGCAAAGCCGTACAAACGGGTACGCAAAAAGTTCGTTTTATTGCAATGACCCCTAAACAAAAAGCTGTTTATAACAAACGTGTTAAAAAACAAGAAGAAGAAAATGCAAGAAAAAAAGAAATAGCAGAGAGAAAAGCGAAACAAATACTAGACGATAAAGAAATACAAGACATTGTAGATAAAATAATGTCTAGTAAGAAAGCTCGCACAGAAACTAAAAATACAGAAAAATTAAGAAAAGGTTTATTTAACGATAGCGAAACTTTAACTGTTGCTGATGGAGAAGTTTATAGAGTTGACCCTGAAAAATCTTCTAGAACAGAGCTAAACCTTGATAAAACAGCTGAAAAGCAAGCAGGGTATAAGTTCTTGTATGCAGATGAAGTAGCTAGTTTAGACTTCCCAATGCATCCAATGATAGAGAAGTTATTACGTCAAGGTAATTTAGAAGGTGCTTTACGTGTTATGCAGATAACTGCACCTACAAAACGCCTAAGACAAATAGCTAAAGGCTTGCAACAAGTTGTGGGCACAACCAAAGTTAGGTTTGTATCTGACCATAAAGATGCATCAGGCAGGGCAGCGGCAGGCTCATTTGATCCAAAGACAAATACTATTCGACTTGACCGTGACACTGGCATCAACTTTCATACTGTAATTCATGAAGCCGTTCATGCTGCTACTTTAGAAACACTTGCTAATAAGAGTAATCCGTCAACAAAAGAAATTACAAAGTTATTTAATGAAGTAAAAGACTCATTGCATACAGCAGATGGGGCAAGAAACGTAGAAGAGTTTGTATCAGAAGCACTAAGCAATGTAAGGTTTCAACAAAACCTTGGACAGTTAAATGTAAAAGGTGAGCCATTTACGGTTCTTCAAAGATTTAAAAATGCCATAGCCAACCTAGTTAGACGGCTATTAAGAATGGAAACTAAAAAACTAGAGTCTGCGTTAAACAAAACAGACGAAGTAATTATGGGTATGTTATCTCCTGCACCAAGTAAGAGAAATGCAGGCGAAGTATTTTCTTTACATGAAACAGGTAAAAACATACAGGATTTGGTGGATAGTTCTTTAAAAAATGTACCTGTATATAGCAAAGAAATTGGTAATAGAATAAAAGATAAACTGTCAGATGTTCTTATACCTGATGCAGGCAAAAATATTATATTAGGGTTATTACCTCTAAACGCATTAACAGATATAGCTAAAGGTGAAGTGCCGGGAGCTAAAGACTTAGAAAGATTATTATATTTACAAGCAGGGTCTGTATCTAAGGCACGAGAAAAGCTAGAGCCTGCAATTAAAAAGATAGCTGCATGGGGCAGAGATAACCCTGATCTCCAAGAAGATTTTAATAGTGTAATATATGAGAGCACATTAGAATTAGTAGACCCATCTAAAAATATAAGTGCATATGCAAAAGATGAAAAAAAGTTAAAAATATATAAAAAAATGCATCAGAATGAATGGAGAAGAATAGGAGAAGAAGGCCGTAAATACTATCAAACAATGAGAAATATATACAAATCTCAGTATAATGAAATAGAACGTGTTCTTAAAACTAGAATAAAAGAAACTATAGACCCGACAGAATCAAAAACAACAGTATATGATGAGATATATAAAAAATTATTTGAAAGTGGTGTTATAGACCCGTACTTTCCTTTAACAAGATCAGGTAAATATTGGTTATCTTATAATGCCATAGATGAAAGAACTGGAAACTTAGAAAAATTTGTAGAAGCTTTTGAAAGTGACTCAGCACGTAAAAAAGCTATAAGAGAGATAGAAGCTACTCCTGAATTAAAAGCTACTAAAATTGAACCTTTTGCAAACATTAATGAAATATCCTACAAAAATGCTCCTCAAGCATCATTTGTAAATGAAATAATGACATTGTTAAAAACAGGTAATGTACCTGTAGAATTACAAGACCAAGTTATGCGGTTGTATTTAAATGCTTTGCCTGAACGTTCTTTTGCTCAGTCTATAAGAAGACGTAAAAAAGGCGGTATATTAGGGTTTAAAAGGGATGCTATAGGTGCATTAGAAACTAAAAGCAGCGAAATAACAAGACAACTTGCTCAGATAGAGTTTGGATATAAAATACAAAAAGTTCGTGGCGAGATGAAAGAACAAGTAAGTGGCAAAGCAAATAATGAGTTAGCTAATTTATACCTAACAGAGCTAGATAAAAGAGCTGCATTTGGTATGAACCCTACTGTTGAAAACTGGGCTAAGATAGGTACTAGTATGGGTTTTATGATGACATTAGGATTTAACGTATCATCTGCATTTGTAAACTTATCACAGTTGCCCATGGTTGTGTTTCCTTATCTTGGTGGTAAGTATGGGTATACAGAAACTATGAAAGCTATGGGTAACGCCAGTAAAACATTTATGTATAGTGGCATGAAAAGAAAACAGACAACTATAGGAGTAAAAGAAGGTCAGGATTATGTAGAAAATGTAGGGGCTGCTTTCTCATTAGACAATTATGATTTTGATGCTGCTAACACACCTGATAAAATAAAAGAATACAAAGAACTAGCAGAAGTGGCAAAAGATTTTGGGCAGTTAAACAGGTCTATAACCTATGATATGTTAGACGTTCATGATGATTCTAAAAGTAAGTTTCAAAAATTTAATATGTTTTCAGGGTTTATATTTCACCACTTTGAAAGATTTAACAGGCAAAATGTTTTGATAGCAGCATACGACCTTGAGCTAAATAGTTTAAGAAAAAAAGGTAAAACTGTTGATAGAAATGCAAAAATAAAAGCTGCAGAAAATGCCATTTATACAACAGAACTTATTAACAGTGGTGCTATAGCGACTATGGCTCCTAGATATGCCCAAAGAAATATTGGCAAGATTGCCTTTTTGTTTAAACGATACGGCATATCTATGTACTACATGCTAGCTAAATTAACGCATGGCACGTTTAAAGGAGAAGAAAGAGCTGTAGCTGCAAAACAATTAGCAGGTGTAATTGGTATGTCTGGACTTATAGCAGGTGTGCATGGGCTACCTCTCTTTGGTGAATTTGCTCAAATACATGACATGATATTTGAAGATGAAGACGATGATGATTTTGAGACTTCAGTACGTAAGACTGTAGGCGAAGGTTATTACAATGGTGTAATTAATTACGTGCTTGGAGTAGATGCAGCTAGTCGTATGGGTTTATCCAACCTCGTATTTAGAGAGCCACTTATTAAAAAAGACCAGCCTGGTTTATATACAGGCATTGAGATGTTAGGAGGCCCTGTTGTAGGCACATACTTAAATATGAATAGGGGTGTTAATCTTTTATCTGATGGAGAACTGTACAGAGGTACAGAGGCAATGCTTCCTGCCGCATTTAGAAACATACTTAAGTCGTATCGTTTTGCCACAGAAGGAGCTAACACATTAGGTGGTGATCCTATAGTAGACAACATAGGGCCCTTCCATTACGCTGCACAAGCTGTTGGTTTTGCTCCTGCAGAGTACACTAGAAACTTACAGTTTAATCAACACTTTCAAAAAATACAAAAGTACGAAAGAGAGACAAAAACTAATCTCTACAGAAAATACTACAGAGCTCTAATGGAGGGCGACAGAGATATGAACAAACTGTTTAAAGAGATATATGAATACAATAGAAGATTTCCTCAATCAGCTATAACACCTGATGGTATTAAAAGGTCTTTAAGAGCCAAAGCACAATCAAAAGCCCGTATGCACAACGGTATGGTAATTAACCCTAGATTGAGGACAGAGCTTTATAGAGATGCTGACGAGTGGGATAGTACGTTGTCTATATGGGAAGATATAGGACTTGCAGACTAGCTAACTCTCCATACACGAACGCCTAGCTTGTCATCTTCTATAACAACACGGGTTTCTACTTTCCAGTTCTTTCGCTTTGCTATATTCTTGATTTGTTTAACCGCTGCCTGGGTGTTAATACACAAGATAAACACAGAGTAACTTATTAACATATGTTCCCAGTTGACTCTAATCTTTATGCCATCAGGGTTTAGATCGTCTTGTTTAAGTACCAAGACCTTCATCTTTCTCTATGGAACAATCTACTATGATTACATCTGAGGGTGGTAAATTCATATGAGTGCCTTTACTTAACCTCATCTTACTCCTACGGGCCCCAAGCTTAGTCTGTAAATCATGTATAAACGAGTTATAGTTTATCTGTTGATCGCCACACCAAGCCTTCAAAGGTTTAGGAACAAGGTAAGCTCTTTTTAAATCTGTTTCATACCGAGCAACTAATCTACCTCTAGGCAATGCTTCGGGTATAATAATCTGTTCTTTCTCTGTCTGTTTGCGTAAATCGTCTGTGCTCTTTATCCACAGTACATTACTCCAATGCTCATGTATGTAATCATTCAATACTTCCTCAACTGAGGTGCTCATATCAGAGACTTGACGCTTATTTTCTTTTAATTGTTCAACTCCCCATTTAAATATAGCACGAGAATCATAATTTAGTAACCCTGCCTTCTTAGCTATTATCAACCCAGTTACAGTATGTGATACTAATACTGACCAAAATCTATTCTCTGCTGTCAACCCTGCAGCTGCATCTACCTTTGCTTGCACCTCGTTCAGTAACTTCTTAACACCGTCAAGGTTCTGCATAACATACTGGATATACTCTTTGCCTGCATGACCACAATTATCATGTATCGCACTGCTAAACACATCTGTTTCTTCTTTTGTTTCAAACTGTATGCGTTTAACCCTGCACTCCATTATCCTTTGTGCTTCCGCTTTTGGCATAGCTTTTATTATACTAATACGTTCTATCATACTTGTATTACCAGTGGTCACGGCTAACAGTCTCCAAGACTCACCTCTAACTCTTTCCGTATTACTACCACTAGACATCCTGCCTCTTTGCCTACCACCCGTCAGTTGATAGGCTATATTACTAAGTTCTCTGCCGTGTGTGTTTGTTAACTCATCCATATATAATGGTAGATTGTGGTATACTTCACCTCTGTTCATCTTGGTATTGAACGTATCCCGTTCATGAATAATAAGGTCTTCAGGTCTACCCCATATAGAAGCTCCTGCTGCCATGGCTGTTGTCTTACCAACCCCTGACTCCTTACTGTATATATGTAGTCCTGCACAGTTTATGGGTGAAAACTGCATTAATGGTGAACCGAACGAAGTACCAACAACAAACTGATGTAGCTCAAAACCATCTCGGTTATAAAAGTTAATAGCTTCTTTCCAACCTTCCATAGTGCCCTTTGGTTCAAAAGCTGTGAACAATCCTGCTGTCTGTGTAGAAGGTGGGTTGAAGTCAACCTTGTCTTTAAATATCTCCTGATTACCAACTACGAATGACTTACATTCATCACCTGCCCATCCAAATTGTCTGTGTGCTTCATCTGCCATACTGTTTGCCTGTAATTGATTTACCCATGTTGTTGTATATGCCATTAATTCATCCATCCTTGTAACTGCCACGCCCTGCATGGACATGTGTTTTCTAAATTCTTCCCTAGAGGTTACAGCAGTCAAAGGTAATGTAAACTCTCGCACCCCATCTTTTGGTAAGTGCAGACGCATGACTACGGCTTCTCCAATTTCTATATCTCTTAATCTCCTAACAACGTATAAGTCGTTATGGTATATTAACTTATCTTCTGCCTCCCCGTCAGCGTTTGTACTACGAATATATACACCACCATTTACACCTCTAAAATATGGTTTAGGGTACATTGGAATCTTGTATTTGTTAAGTGGTGTATCAGGCAAATCAAAGGCAGGAGCTTCTATAATATTATCTTCTTCTGTAGCTTCACGCACTCTATGACCTAACGTTATTGGAGACTTTATCTTACCCCAGTTAGGACAGCTTGTACATATATCAGGACTGTATTCATCAAACGTACTACACAGATAAGGGCCTTTTATAGCTTCCATTTTTCTGCTAGTTTCTTCTCGTGTATAGTCAGGGTGCTTGTTAGATATAATATGAGATGCCTTTTCTGCATCAACACAATGCTTTGTAATTGATAGCCCTGCTCTCCACAATGGTTCACTTACTTCTTCCTGATTAATCATTATATGTTTTAGTTGTCCACAGCCCTTACCCTTCTGTGTCTTAACAAGTATGTTTTTAAACACGCTTTCAATATTGTCTCTCAATGCATCAAGTGTAGGGTTGTTTTGTGGAGTGCGTTTTTGAGGAACTTGTACCAAATCTTCCCCCAACAACTCTGAAAAGTAATCTATATCTATTGGGGCTGTTAACTCATTACCAAACAAACCTACTTTACTGGGTGGATCAGTCTTATAATTATGTGTATTTGGTATCCTGAGTACACGTGCTGCGTCTGCTGTAACAGCAGGGTCTGCTAACAAGTTATTGTGTGAACATAATCTCTTTAACCTGTCGGCAATAGGTAACCAATTATTTATACCAACTGGCTCTTTTAAAAACCAATATACATGCACACCTCTACCTGAGTTTATCATAGTAGGTCTTGGCAATCTAAACTTCATACAGAAAGATTTTAATGCTTGGATAGCATCTTCCTGAGTCTTGTAATCTTTACTAAGTCCACAATCTAAATCTAAAAAGAAACTGTTAAGCTCCTTTACGTTGTCTACTTTCCTTGACCCTGCTTCATTAAATGTGGCTAACGCAAAGTAAGCATCGTAGCCTTCCTCATCCAAATTACTAGACGTATTTATAATACCATCTACAGACGTATAAAATTTCTGTACTCTTCTGTCATCACGAGTCCTAAAAGCAAACACACAGTAATTACCGTCTTTGCCTAATACTCTTTCTAAAAATTGTTTTGTTTCCACAATGTCCCCCAACACTGAAAGTTTACTGCGACCAGTATATTTCAACCAGTCGCAGTGTGTAGTTTAGTCGTCCCAATTATCTACTATTGCACTTAAATCGTCATCAACATCTTTAGGTGCGGGAGCAGGTTTTTTATTTACCTTCTTGGGTTCGTCTACGGGGGATTTATCAGCTTCTTTTGATGCTGAATCAAACGGATTGTCTTCTCCGTTAAATTGAAAACCATCCACGGAATTAAAAGGGTTATCCTCTTTCATCTTCGCAAGTTCTAATACTTGTACGGCACGTAATCTAAGAGATACGCCTGCCTCACGCATATTATAAGGAACAAACACAATAGCAATATTAACTTTACTGCCAGTTGTAAGCTGAAAATCATCAGGTAACTTGATACCCTTTGCATCATACTGTGTTGGTTTTCTAGTTGCGTCAGTGCCATAGGCACCTTTCAACTTTGCCTTAAAAGTCCAAGTCCCATCTTCTTCTTTCTTAAAAGGTCTATCAAACTTTGCAGGCCAACTTGCTTCCTTCTTAGCCATATATGCTTGAGTCATTTTTTCCCATAACTCTTTGGCTTGGTCAGTAGTCATACGAAACTGAAGATTGTAACTTGCACCATCATCAGTAGGATTACAAGGAACAGTTCTTTGCTCCATAGTATCATACCTATATGGCTTGTCTATGCGAGGCCACAAAGCCTCAACGTTATCAATATTATAATTTAATTTTATTTCTGATGTCATTTTATTCTCCCATTAGTTTGTTAAACATCATCGTCTAAGTTTACGAAAGCATCCTTTGCTTCAGCTTGAAATTCTTCTCGAGCTTCTTCATCAGTGTCTTTCGTTTTAGTAAGTGCATTGGCTACATCATCAACACAAAACCTATAAGTATTACCTACTTTTATATAAGTATCTTTAGGTATCTGATTTTGACGAACCCATGCACGGATTGTAGATATGGATACTGAAAAGTATTTAGCCACATCTTCGATTGGTACATATCTTGGATTGTCCATTATGATTTCCTCACTGCTATTGCGTACTCCGTGTCTTTGTTAAGTCCTTGCGGAAGTACTTCGGGGTTTTCTTCCAAGAATTGTTTCATATTAGTTTGGTTAAGACGTTTGTCCAAGAGTTCGGGTACACCATGCTCCAGTATAAACTTGTGCATAGCCTCCCAATCACTCGTCCAGTATTTACTTTTAACCGACCTATAAAACAAACCTTCAGAAGTTCTGACACTCTCAACATTCTGTTGTGCACAGTAGTTAAGAAGTGCATTCTTTATTTTATCTAACTGCTCAACAAGCATATCATCTTCAGCTTTAAACTGCTTAGCTAATTCTGCTCGCTTTGCTCTTATTTTTATATATGCCTTTGTTAGTTTATCGGCAGATACTTCGCTCATCAATGTCTCCTGTTATTATCATATAGTTATATATAGTTACTAATGATATCTTAGTCAAGTAATTCTTTGTAAAGTTCTATTATTTTTGTGTGTACGTCTATTTTATTATCTAATAGCTTGTAAACGTGTTTTTCTGCGGCAGAACCTTGTAGCTGGACGATTGTACATTTATGTGTCTGTCCTGATCTGTGAACACGTGCGTTTGCTTGAGCATATGTTTCCAAAGAACTTGTTGGTGACCACCATACAACTGTGTTCGCTGCTGTTAACGTGACACCGTGTGCTGCTGCCTGTGGTTGGATCACCAGAACACGTGGGCTATCTGTTTCTTGGAACTGTTTAAATATAGCCGTCCGTTGTGGTGCAGACACATCACCTCTTATTATATTAGTTGCTATGCCATCTGACCTGAGCTTATCTGTCAATATATCAATCACATGTTTAAATGGAACAAATACCAAGACCTTTTTGCTTGACTCATCAATGACCTCTTTCAAAACCTTATATCTATGCTGTATATCAAACTCTAGGGTCTCGCCATCATCAGTGTATACTGCTCCTGCTGATATCTGCAGTAACTTGTTCATACCTACAGCACTATTCATAGCTGTCACCTGTTCGCCAGTGATGTTCATAATTAGCTTTGTTTTCAACAGTTTGTAGTATTTCATCTGTTGACGAGTAAGTTCTACTTCACGCTTTACATAAACCATCGGTGGTAAATCCAAGCACTCATCTTTGGTAAATCGTATGGCAGGCTGTAAAGCATTAAATACTATTTCCTTTGCATTTGCCTTTGGCACCCATTTAAACTGTGTGACCTTGTTCATTACCATATCACGAAAAGAACCAAAGAACCTTGGTACGCTCTTCGGATTTACAAGTTTAGCCAAGCCGTATGCATCCAAAGGACTTTGTGCAGCGGGAGTGCCTGTCATCATCCACAGCCACGTGTTATCCTGTACTATCTTATTTAAAGTCTTCCATCTCTTTGTCTGTGCATTTTTGTAGTGGGTGGCTTCATCTACAATTATTAAATTAAACCCACCTTTCTTTATCTCATCAGATACTATCTCAACACCATCGTAGTTTATTATTACAAAATCTGCGTTGTTGTTTATTATCTTCTTTCGTTTACTGGCTGTGCCGTATGCTATGTCTACAGTTCTGTGTGGTGCAAAACTAAATAAGTCAGCCCCCCAAGCAGAATCCATAATTGATAAAGGACATATTACAAGCACTCTATCTATCTTGCCCTCACTCATTAAATAGTCTGATGCCCATATCGCACTGGCAGTTTTACCCGTACCCTGTTCATTAAAACAAAAAGATTTCTTGTTGATGGTAAAGAATGATGCTGTAGTCTTTTGATGAGAGAATGGTCTATGGTTCCCTGGCCAGCCATATTGTTTGTGTATAGGTGATGGCACGTTAATATTTAAATCTTTTAGGGTCTGTGCCTCTTCTAAACCCCAGTTAACAACAATGTCGTGGGCTGATAGTTTACGACTTTTGGGTATTGCTTCTATGACTTTAAATGGATTGCGTAACTTAAGCAGTAACGCTTTACCGTTAAATATTCTCAAAATGTTCTCCTTCGCAACAGACTACAGTCTGCGTTTGTTAGTGAATCACTAACTACTTCTTCTTTTTCTTCTGCCCGTTTCTACTTCTATTCTTAGACGGACTCTCTAATTTATAACCATCCTTATTGCTACCACCCTTGCTCAACATCTTCTTATGGCTAACGTCTTTGCCTTTTCTGTTAACACCTTTTTTGTCTAAGGCTCTTCTTGCACGTTGACGTTCCATCCTGTTTGGATGCTCATTTCGGGCTTTTTGCTTCTTGTATTCTTTTTTATAAGGTCTTGGGGATTTAGTGTAAGGCATCAGTTACTCCCATTATGTATACATTCTATAACAACGCAGTGTCGTTTACACAACCCACTTGGGTGTGCGTTCCACACGTCTTTATCATAAGCTGTTCTCATACGCTTAAAGTTTGATATCCATTTTTTCCATAGTGTTACAATAATATCATCAGTGTAGGTTTGTGCAATAAAATTATTAGATACCACAAACAATAGCCCTGCGTTTATCTTCTTTACATTTGGGAAATACCTAAATGTTGCAAGTGCCATCAGTTCCAACTGACCCTTATCAGCATACAATGCAGACTTACTTGTTTTGTAGTCTACAATCCATGCTTTCTCTCCATCAATTATAGCCAAGTCAACGATACCACGCCACCAAACATCATCAGCATTAAAGTCGCATGGTTGAAGTTTCTTCGTAAGACCCATCTTCATCTCACAGTATCTCTTACCTTTTTTCTTCTTGAGTGAGTCAAGCACTGGCTTCATGTACATAAACTTTTTAGGCATTGGCGTGTTACCACACATATACTCTTCAGCCGCAGCATGTGCGTCCGTTCCGTAACGCATGGCTTTTGTCTCTTCTTCTACATAGTCTTTAGCTATCTTT
>VTLG01016359.1_pt1 | contig 34893 bp, 42 predicted proteins | sample 4694571 | NCBI WGS metagenome assembly VTLG01 (sample SAMN12604809, study PRJNA352737) | marine metagenome | biome: ENVO:00000447; feature: ENVO:00000209|ENVO:00000569|ENVO:01000036; material: ENVO:00002151; isolation source: viral sequences binned using virsorter ...
ACGGCCCTTCGACTTCGGTGTTGATTCCACACTCACCACCATAGCACGCCGGCCAATCGCCCTGCGTGCGCTCGCGGTGAGCCCGAACGGCCCGCTTTAGTTTCCCACGTCCTCCTCCGAGAGAGCGTTCTTTTCCTCGAAGTACAACGCGAAGCTGACCTTCCAGTTGTCCGGGATGAGCCGCCGCCAGTTTTCGGTTTCAGCCGTGAGCGGCGTCCCCGCCGTCACGTCGACCCCCTCGACGCGGAGACACGTCGAATTGAAAAAACGAACACGAGCCGAAAAAGAGACGTCCTTGATATTGATCCCTTTCCCCTTCTGGCGCTCGGAACAGAGCTTCTTGATCTGCTCGTTAAACCCTTCGGAATCGTATGAGGGGAAAACGGCCCGGACTATCTCCCCGCCGACATCAATCTCAACAGCGTTTTCTGCGCTTAATACGAGTGCCATGTCAATCTCCTGCGTGAAGTGAGGGGTTCCACCGCCCCGCAATCGCCGCGAGCTTGCGCTCACAGCACAACAGTGCGAGGCGGGTGCTTTCCTGCCTGTCTCCCGTCGTGCGCCTCAAACGGCGTCTAAGACCGCGAGCCGCGGCCTCGAGGGAGCTCCGGCGACAGGTGAACAGCGTCCGGCCGGTCGGATGTGAGCCTATTCCTCGCCGGCTTCCGTTTCCACGGCATCCTCAGCCGGTGCCTCAGCCGGTGCCTCGATCGGAGGCGGCCCGGCGGCGGCGATTGCGGAGAGCTTGCCCTCTATGACCTTGAGCTGTATCAACGCGCCGTCGCTGCCGTCCTCCTCGAGCGACGCCTTTGCCACCCTAAGCCCCCGCTCGGAGTGCGACAGCGCCACAGAGCACTCATACACGTCGCCGTATCTGTGCGTCGCCGTCCACGAGGAGTCTTTCGCTTTTGATTGTGCCACGTCAGTCCTCCTTATGCCATGTATTGGTTGAACTCGTTGAACACATCAAAGTACACGCTCGGGTGCGTCCCGCCGTCGTCGTCCATGATCTGGAAGGACATCCGGTTTACGAGCGTCCCGTTGTCGTCTGCGACCTCGACGGACAGCAATTGCATGACCGGGAAAATCAGATTGAACCCGTGGAAGTATCCCGAGTCGGTGCCAGCCGCGCCGCGGACCATCAGCTCGAACGCATACTCAGTCTGGGATTTGAGTGCGTCGATATAGGTGTCTCCGCTGTAGTCAAAGTCCAAGCTCAGTGTCTGATTCCTACCGGATCGCTGACCGACGGCCAGCACATCGCCGCCGCCGACGCGATAGAGGTCGTCGGCATTGACGCCGTTGTCGAAATTCCACGCCACGCTCCGGACCGAGCTTGAGATCTCGGTCGGACTTGTCAGATCGGAGGTCGTGGTGTCGAGGTTTTGCGACCTCGCGCTCGCGGTTGCCTTGCCCCCGGCGAGCGCAGTGTCGTCGATCCAGATCCCCGCCGAGGCGGCGTTCAGCTGGCCCTCGCTCGGTTCTGCCTGTGCAGCTCCCCCCGTGGCCGTGGTTCCTGACCCGATGATGCTGGCGTTGAAGTTGACCATACGATTCGAGCCGCGATTGACCTCGAGCGAAAAGGAGGAGACGAGCCCGCCGCTGTACTTCGTCTTGACGCTCGTCGTCTTCCACGCCTCAAACGTGAACGCGCTCATGTCCCCGTCGTTTTCCACCGGCGTGATCGAGTGGTGGATCACGTTATCCGCCGCTTGCCCCGTGGACGCTTCGGTCGATTGGATCGCCCCGAGGCCGTACGCTCCGAAAAAGCCGAGCGCGAACGGCTTAACGCGATTTATGCCCAGATCAAACGACACCGACTTCGCGAAGACGACGGCATCGGTTGGCTCCTCGTTGCCGCCGACTTTGTCGGAATCGGCGATAACCTGCACCGACTCCTGCGGGATATTCCCGACGTTGATGTTGATCCGCTTGTCGATGCTCGCAGCGGTATCGTATGCGCTCTCCTTCGTGCCTGCGCCGACCTGAAAGACGAAATTCCTCGCGAGTGCCATGCTCTCTCTCCTTATGAGTCTATGGTGATAATGAAGTCGATCGAAACGCCGAAAGTCATGATCGCCATCCCTCTCAGGTTCCCGGCTTCGGTGCCACCGTCAAAAGCGGTGGACTCTGATGTCACAACGACCGTCCCGGACTCTGCCTCGAGCAGATCCGCCGTGACGTTGCTCAACTGTTTGCTGCTGTCGTGCTGCTGCATCATTACGCGCTCGATCCGGGCCGCGTAGGCTTTGACCTCCTTCGTGGCCTCTTGCAATCGTGCGCCTGTCGTGACAACCCACAACGTCAACATATACGTCCGGCGGTCGGTGCCGGTCGTCGCCTCCGCTACCACGGACAGGTCACACGTAACCGCGACCGCCGGGAGCTCGTTCTCGTTGTAATCGTTTAAATTCTCTCGTGGTTCCTGCTCCCACGTCGTGATCGCCAAAGCCCCCCCGGTGCCCAGTTTGGCGTCCGACTGCAGCGCCTCGATTGCGTGCTCCGGGATTACATTATAATAGTCGTCAGTCTGGAACGCTGTCACTTCAACCCCTTGCGGCTCAGTGCCTTATGCAGCTGCTTGACGGCGATGTCGACGAGCATTTTCCCGTCGTATTTTGTGAAAAACAGGAACGGCCTCGCCTTTTGCTGATACCGTGCATATTTGAGCGGCGTCCCCTTCGGGCCGAGCCTCAAAACAGTCGGCGACATCTGGAGGACCGTCGCCGCGCGGGCGCGGAGCGTGCCGGAATCCTGCACGATTGAATCGCCAGCTTTGACGCGGACATTCGCCGACGCCCGAAGACGTCCCTTGACGGTGCCGCTGCCGCGGATCTTCGGGACGCCTCCCCACGCCGGCACCGTCACCCCGTCCGTTTTCCGCGTGTACTGCGGCGCGAAATAGTCCCACGACACACCGCGATAGGTGCCGCCGTGGCGCAATTTTTGGAACGTGTTGTCGGTCGTCACGCGCATGTACTGCGCGAACTCCCGAAACGTCGGCCGGACGTCCCGGTCGAAATCGTCTCCGAGCACCTTCAGGAGCTTCTGTAGCTCCTTGTCCTCTAAAGACAGCTGCATATTCATCTGACGAGGCTCGCCTCTCCGGAGGTCATAGGCGGCGGCGACAGAGGAGCGTCGTCGGCCCAATCGGTATATGCCCACGGCTCCACGGTCGCGATCCCGTCGCGCACTCCGAGCAGCAACTTGGCGCTCTCAAAAGCAGCTTTTGCGGCGTCGACTTCCGGCTGCCGGCGCAAGAGCAGGATGCCGAGCCCGATCGCCCACCACGTCGCCGCGGTGCGGATCAGCCCCGGAGTCCCGAGATAGATCCGAGCGTTGTCCGGGAACGCCGCCCGAGCTTGTCCATTCCAGTCGGGCGGATTGCTCGCGTAGGTGATGACGTTGGAGGCATACGCGGAAATCTTATACCACGTATTTTGATGCTCGATACGGAACCAATCCCCCTCGACCGGGTTGCCGGTCCCGCCGTCGATGGTGACGGTCGTGTCGCCGGCTGCGTGGTCGGATTGATTGACCAGCCAGTCGACCGTCTGAGCGGCGACCGGCGCGAACTGCCCCTGCCCCGGGTAAACCGAATCGACCCAGTCTCGCGCCGGGCCGCGCAGCTTGACGTCGCGCTTTGCGGACGTGTCGATCGGGCTGTTGGTCAGGCTGTCCGGGAGCTGGTCCGTCAGATCGAGATCGGAGCAGTAATAGAGCGCTGTCATTTATCCGTCCGCTTGGGTGCTGCCTTGGGTGCCTTGGGTGCCTTGGGTGCCTTGGGTGCCTTGGCCTTCTCTTCTTCCATCACCTCCCGCGCGGCCGTCTTGCGTGCCTCGTGCTCGGCGCTCTCGGCGGCCGCCACGGCGTTAGCCTCAATGGAGGCGGTCGTGTCGTAGTCGACGACACCGTCCTCGAAAACTGTATGTATGGCGGCGTCGAAATCGGCCTCTCGTATCACTCGAAAATCGGACCCCGTATCGCGGCCCTTGATCTGCACCCTGACGACTGCCGGGTGCAGTTTTGTACCGTGCCATCCTCTCGACATCATCGTACTCCTGCGATTTGTATGTGACGGCGGAGAGGGTGCCAGCAGGAGGCCATGCCTCCACCTTTTCCCCTCTCCACCGCGGAACCCCCCGCCTTCGACGAGGAGAATCAAACGCTTACCCGAGTATGCGGCAGGCGAGCTCCGGACGAGGACAGGCGACTCCGTAGAGCACGGAGAACCTCCACGTCGTCTGTTTGTATTCTCGCGAGACCTCGAGCTCGAGGGTGATCCCCGTCTGCGGGTCAGTCATACGCTCGATGATATTGCCACCGGAGAAACCGTCCGGCTGCTCGGCCGGCGCGAACGCCAGCGCGAAAGCGTTTTTATGGAACGCCATGTTTAAAACGTGGTCGCCGGCGAACGTGACGGCGGCGTTGTCGCCGAACCCGCCAGTGGGAGCCGCGGGATAAAAATTGATCCCCGCGAGAGCGTTCGAGGCTGCCGTGAGCGTCCCGTTGGTGACCATGAAATACCCGGTAACCGAGGCCACCGTGAACACGTCACCAGTCACGAGGGTGCCGCTCAGGCTGGACTCGTCGATCGCCATCGTGGTCGCGCCGGCAGCGACTGCGCCGTTAATGAGCGCGGCCTTGTTCGATCCGTCGGTCAGCGTCCCGCCCGTGAACGTCGGGACGTTCTGGTTCATCAGCCACGTCGCCCCCAGTTTGCGGCCGATCTCGCCCTCGATGATCCCGCCCTGATCGCCACGCCGGTCGGCGTCGGTGAACATTGCCAGAGATCCAAGATTGCCCTCGGCGTCCTCGTCGACGACGACGAAGCGGTCACCAGAGCGAGCGAGCCCTTGATTGAGCAATTTACGAGCGCCCTTCTGCCATGCAGTCGCGAGCAGCGCCTCGGTCGCGAACGGTGTCGTCCCGGCGGTCCCGACGTGCTGCGCGACTCCGTTGGTGTTATCGACGGCATCGTGCGCCGAAGCGAACAGATCGGCGTCGATCTTGTTCGCCAGAGCGCGGACTGCTTCGGCGCTTTGGGTGTTTTTGTACCGGCCGCGCTCGATCTCCCGAGCGTCCTTATCGGACATCTGGAAGTCGGTCTTCTGCCAGTGGTCGAGATTAACCGAGACTGTGGTCGGGGTCTGGTCGGTGTTAGCTGGTGCGGTGTTGCTCGGAGTCACGGCGGCTGCGGTCTGTGAGACCGGGACCGGGATCGTGATCGAGTTACCGACGGACTGTGCGCTCGCGGAATATCCTTGATTAACGGCGGTTATTGTCGCGGCTGATTCTCTTAGTACTTCGAGCGCCTCCGACAGGATTGTCGGAATTAGCGCGGTGTATGTATTCGCCATTGGGTCGTCTCCCCGGATTTAGGCGGTGAAAAAACTACGGCCCACTCCTGAGAGACCCCCGGTCTCCTGACGTGAGTCCCCCGGACCCCCGTCGCGGTGCGGTTGTGCTGTTACTGCATCGAGGCCGAGGTCACGTCGCTCTCGTATCCATCGACGACGACCTCACCCTTGATGATCTGCTCGGCATATTCGCCGGTCTGCATCTGTTCGCGGCTGATTTTCCGGACGCCGCCCCCGGTCTTGCGGTGCTGCTCGTGGTCCCCGCCGCCGCCACTCCCGTGAAAGTAGAACGGCTTGAGCTTCGCGAAGCTCTCGAAGAACTCCGCCGCCGGCTCGTTTTTTCCGGCGAGGGATTGAGACAGCGCTGGAGACCCGTTGACCATGCGTACGAGTTCGCCGGTCTCGGTCGTCGTGAACTGTGCCTCGATGCTCTCCACGAGATCCTCCACGGCCTCCGGACGAGCTCCCGCCTCGATAGCGTGAGTTTTCAGCACATTAGTCACCGCGAGCTTGCGCAAGTTCCCGGATAATGTGCCGATGCGCTCGTCCTGTGCCGCAATACGGCGCTCGTATTCCTCCTTGAGCTTCGACTCCTGCGCGTCGAGCGCGGCGTCGATGTCCTTGGCGTCTACGAGCTCCTTGCGTTCGCGCTGGCGCTTAAGATCTTGGGCCTCCGCCGCGTCCTCGGGTGAGATACCCCCGAATTTTTCCACCTCGGCGATGAGTTTGGCGTTTGTTCCGCGAAACTCTTGGAGCTTCGAGCTCAGGCTTTCGACCTGAGCTCGAAGCGTCTCGAGCTCGGTTCCCTCTTCGGCCATCTGACGTCTACCCCCGGTAGATTGCCCGCCCCCCCCGGGGGCGGAACGGTTCGCGCCTGTTCGCTCCTCTAAATATAGGGATTTGTCGCCCCCGCAACAGTTTTTTGGGACTTTCTGGGGTTTTTTCGCGAAAAGTCCCGAATATATGTCGATTTTCCTTGCGCCCTGTAGTGGATGCACTATATTAAGGGGGCAGTTGGAAACATACAAGGGGGCAGGAAATGGACGAGCACAGCCGCAAAGAAGCGCAGAGAGAAACCTACAAATCCATCGGCCGCGCGTTGTTGTGCGGTTGGGCCGCGATCACGGCGACCTTCGCCGTATTGGCGGTCATCTAATTACAAGGAGATGAGAAAATGCATGAACAATATTGGGACTGTGACCATTGCCAAGAACGGTATCCGTATGCACATCCAGAATGGAGGCCGATCGAAGTCGAGTCCGAAGACGAGACGTTTTTGCTATGCGGTGAGTGTGCTAAGGAGATGAAGAAATGACCAAAGAAGAGAGGAGCATGGCTGACAGTTTAAAAGATCTTGTTCAAGCCATTGAAACCTACATTGACGTGGAGCGAACATACGGGCTCGTTGATGATTGGGCAGCGACTAATCCAGACCACCCGTTCGGATTCGCGGAAGACCGCGTGGACGAAGCCCTCACATCTGCCCGCCAGAAGTATCCGGAGTTGCTCAAGGAGAGAGGCACGCCATGAAGAAGAGGACCACACAAACAAGGAGATGGAGGTGAGGACAATGAGAGGAAGAACATGGCAACATAACGTCGTCCAGATCACTGCCGCGATAATCAGCGGGAAGCTCAACGCGACGCACAGCGACCCCGCATACCTCGCCGACCGTGCCGCGGATATAGTTGATGCGATTTACCAAGAAAAGATGAAGCGCAACGAGCTGGACGTTGCCAAGAACGCCCACGGCTTAAACAGCGCTGAGGACGTTCTTGGTGCGGCCTTTGGTGACGATGAGCCGTCCGAGTAAGTGGGACGTCCTCTGGGCCATCAGAGAGGCTCAGGAGGACGCAGCGGCGACGGAGGAGGCTCTCAGGGGAGAGGGTCTCCTCCCTGTCGTCCGGCGTCAGTTCGAGCTATTCGCGGCCCGGCGGCGGTCCCGAATCGCCCGGCTCGAGTCCGAGCTGCCCGACGAGGTGCTGAGATGTCGACGTTGTTCCGGGACCGGCTGGCAAAACGACGACGCCTCGATGTGTCGCTGCGGCCAAGGGGATAGCTTCTTTGATCCATCATGAGCGGGAGAGTCCCGGCGTCCGGGAGTTCCCCTCCCCGCTTCCGACGTGTCAGATCACCCCGGACCCGTAGACTCTCCCGCCTGTTTTTTCTCCGACCCCCGCAGCTCGGCCTCGGTCGGTAGCCGGTGCAGCACACACGACTCTCGGCCCTCGCCGCCGATACACGGGACGCGGTGCGCCAAGTTGGAGCGCTTGTTCTGGCCCCACGTAGCCTCGAGGTCGACCCCCTTGGCACACGAGTTTTGGAACAAGAACCCGCGGAAATAGACACAATTCTCAGGGTTCATACAACCCACCCGGGTTCGATGTCCGGTTTGCTCCACCCGATTGAGGTCCGAGTGGGTCCGAGGAAATCCCGCGAGTGCTGGATGTATCCCGGATACCCCATAAAGATACCCCCTTGCAAACTGCTTTAAATGCCGGTCATCTCTTTAGTATAAGATATCCGTGATGTTGGACTCCCATCGCCGGCCTTGGTTGTCCCATTCTTGGCGAATGTGCTCGATAATAGCAGACGCAGCGTCATGAACTGTCTTATATCGCTCGGTTTCGTAAATCGGGCCGCGGTCTCCGAACTGAGGGGGGAGTCCGTCCTCGTGAAACTCGAGAAAGTCGTCGGGGATCAGATCGGCCTGTTTCATGCGAACCATCACGTCCCGAGCGTGATGTCCATCTTTTGGTGATGTGAACGCGACGACGAACGTCGCGCCGTCTTCGACCCATACGCCGACCGGCCGGTAGTGCGGGCGCGGTCCTGCCCATTCGATCATGACTCTCACGGCGATCGATCTCCTACGGCCTCGGCTTCTTCGAGCTCGTCGGCGACGTCGGGCTCGGCCCACTCGTCGGCCATCCGCGTAAAGTGCTGGCGAAGCTCGTCGCGTATGTCTTCGTAGTCGGGCGGGAGTTGCTTCTTCCAGTTTAAGCGCTCTCTGATTGCCTCGGATTCCGTTTCGATGAGAAGGAGCTCGAAATTATGCACGCGCTCTTTGTCGTCGGTGAGCGTGAGCGAAACGTCGTCGCCTACCCAATCGACGATGCGGGTCAAGTGCGAATGGTGATAACCGTCTTCCTCGAACCCGAGCGGTTGCCACAAGAGCCACACGTCAACCGACGAGAGCTTGCCCTTGCTGTCGTAGTGCGGATTGACGCGCAGAACTTCAAGGTTCGCGATGAGAATGTTCGAGAGAATCGTCGTGTTCCGCTCGATCACGGTCAGCGATGCGCCTTCCTCGTTCATCGCGCCGAGCGCTTCTTGATAGTGCTCTTTCGTGTCCACGGTTAGTATCCCTTCTTGATAATAACGTCTTCGATTTTCCGACCGTCGGGGAGGATGCCGTATCCCCGGTCTTTAAACGCCTTGATGATCGCGGCTCGCTCGCTCTCGCTGGCGACCCTCACCTCTTGAATATCATCGACTATACTCAGGTTCGCCTTGAAAATCGTTTCGTTCCCGCCGTGCCCCGCGGTTTGATGCCACTGCGTCGGCGTTGACTTGCGGTGCGTCGTCACGAAGTCGCCGGTCACGCGTCCGTAGTGATCTGAGTTGTAGGTAATCGCGTCCATCCGAGAAACGAGCCGCGGCTTAAAGAAGATTCCGAGACTCGGCTTGTTCCCTTTCCCCAGCCGCGTAAAGAAGTAGCTCGCGCCGCCCGTATCCATATCGGCGAGCGGGCTCATTCCCGACACTGGCACGCCGACTCTCATCTTCTCGGTCGTGGACACCATCGCGCCGTTTGTCTTGAGCACCTTCTCGAAGAAGCTTTGAGTCGAGCCGCCGGCGTGCCCCGTAAGCTCGTGGCGAACGTATAGATCGCTGTAGTCGTCCGGCTTGATATCGAAGCGGTATTGAAGCCTCACGCCGCCTTGGCGGGTCGGATGAAGGAAGCTCGTTTGCCACTCGCCGCCCGGGTTATACGTCGAAAGCTCGGTGAGGTCGCTCACGCCTTCGGCCTTCATGAGGTCTTTAATGACCTTCTTCTTCGCCCAATGCTTCCGCATGGCGGCGATGCGTTCGGTCTTCGATGCGCCCGCCGTGTCGAGCGATTCCATGAGCACCTTATAACCGGCCTTCGTGTGCTCCTTCGTGACGTAGGCTTGTTTGACCAGATACATTAGCTCGATGTCTTCAGCGTCGGCGACCTTCTTCGCGTCGAACCCAATCTCGTCGAGCCGGAACATAAAGCGCTCTAACGTCGCGGCTGAAGGCTTCTCGGGTATCAACATCTCGAGCTCGCCTTGCTGCGCGAAGTAGTTCGCGTCGTCGTAGGGGCGGTAGGTGATCCGCGAGCCGTCGTTGTATTTGACTTCGATCTGCCACCCGGGCTTCACTCTGTCGATCCCGAACGTCTCGCCGAGCGTCGCGTTGTCGTTGACCGCCTTGAGAGAGCCGTCGGGTTGCGCCTCGCGCTTGACCATCTTTACCGGCCCCGCGGTAACCGTGTAATCCTTCGCCTTCGGCTTCGGCGCGGCCGCCGGCTTCGGCGGTTCGGTCTTGCGGGTGTATTGCTTGAACTGATTCGTCTTCGACTTCGCCGCGATCGAGTCGTCGATGTTTTTGAGAGCCACGAGGTAGCCCTCGGCCATGTTGGCGATCTCTGTATCGGGAGAGTTTTGAAACAGGTCCACGAGGGCGCTTTTGTGGTCCGACGCCTTCGTAATACTTGCCGTGTTGTACTGGCCGTCGCCCGCGTGAAAATTGACCGTCTTCACGGCGGCGAGAATGTCGTTGTAAAAGCTGTCGGCCTTGAGCGGTGCGCCCACGGCCTCGACGACTTCCACGGACGCGACTTTATCGACGTCCTGAGCTTCAAGCCATTTCATGAATTTCGCCTCGCCGCCCTCGCGAAGCTTGAGCTTGACGTTCGTGCGAGTCACGTCGCCGAGCGTGTCGGCGAAGAATAGAGCGCGGAGGTCTTCGACGTCTTCGCCGCCGAACGGGATCGCTTGCCCTTGCCATCCGTGGTCGATGGATTCCTCGACCGCCGCCGCGGCCGACTGCGGCGCTTTGAAATCGACCTTCGGCGCTTCGGGAATAACCGCGGACGTCTGGCCGAACGTAAACGAGTCGTCTTTAAGCGCTCTGCGGTAGTAGTCCTCGAAGTCCGAGCGGAGCGCATTCTTCCGAGCGACCGCGTTGTCGAGGAACTTCTTTCGAGCGCTGGCGTTGCTGAAGCGTGCGAACGCATAGTTGTTTAAAGCGGCCCGATACGCGTCGTCGGTGATCTTCTCGAATTCCTCGATCGCCGCGAGCGTGACCTTCGGGTCGAGTTCGACGTCGCCGGCCCGAAACGCCTTCATGAGCGTGTTGTAAATCGGCTCGCTCTCGCCGTGAATCGAGTTCGGATGGTAGTCGAAATCGAGCTTGTCGTCGCCAAGGAACTTGAACGCCTGTCCCTTGTCTACGCCGATCACGCGGCCGTCGGGGAATCGGATTAGCTGCCCGCCGTGGCCGTCATGGTTCGATATGAGCCAATCTAAGACGTGCTCACGCTGTATAATCTCGACTTGGTGTTTCGACAGGTTCGTCATCGAAACGCCTCTCAGGTCGCCCTCTGCGCCTTCTATCCATCGCTGAATGGAGCCGCGGCGGCCGTCGGCCATAATGACGAACCGCGCCTCGGCGGCGTCGGGGTCGAGGAGCCTTTGCATCTTGTAAGCGAACTCGTCGGCCAGGCCGCGGAACGTCGCCTCGGACGTGGACACGCTCGGAAAGGGCTTGAACATCCACTTAACGCCCTTCGAGTCCTTCCAAAACTCTTTGGAGTGCGCCCCGCCGACGTTCGCGTTCCCGATGAGCGTAAACTCGGTTTCGGGAACAATCTCGTCCCACGCCTTGTCAACGGCGGCCCACTCTTTGAGCTTGGCGTCGACCGGCGGCGGCGGTTCGGGCAGATCGACGACCGGCGGCGGCGGCGGCTCGAGCTTGTCCTTGATGGCGGCGACGGCTTGCTTCGCCTTCGCGCTCGATTTGCCGTGCAGCTTGCCGGCCTTGTACTTCTCGAGGATTTCCGCGGCCTGAACCGGCGAAACCTGCTTCGTCGTGACGAGCTTTTGATACTCGACGTGGAATAGAGCGGCTTCGGGAGAGACTTTCGACGCGGCTTCTTCCTCGGCGGCCTTGATTGCCTTCGCGATATCGCTCGGAGCGTAGGCTTCGGGGAAGGCGTCTCCGATATCGTCTCCGAGCTTCTTGATCTTCTTCTTGACGGTGATCGACTTCTTCGGCCCGAGCTTCCCCTCGGCGACCGAGGCGAGAAGTGCTTCGTATTCGCTGATTTTCGCCTGAACACCGAGCGATTGCGCTTGCTGGAACGTCGCCTCGAGCACGTCGTCGGGGAATAGCCCGCTGTCGCTCATCTTGTTGTAAGCGAGTAGCGCCTTGTGCTGATCGCCCGCCGTGAACGGCTCGAGAAAATCGTTCGCGAGCTTCGCCTTCATCATCTCGTTGACTTGGCTTTGAAGCTCGTTCAGCGCCCCTTTCTTCGTGAGGAGGGAGTTCGGCGAGAACAGCCCCGACTTCTGCATATTGTCGAAGATGACTTGCTTCGCCTGTAGCTTGTCCGCGAGCGTCACATTCGGGACGTCCATCGCGTCGATTACTTCCCACTGGTTCGCGAACTTCATTTGTTGCGCGGAGACGCTATCGGCGAACTTGGCCGCGGTCACGTCGTCCCACTTCTTTACCTGAGCTTTCACCACGTCGTCGGCGAGCCCGAGCGCGAGAAAGTCGTCGTAAAGCGGTGTCAGGGTCGGGTGAAAGCCGAGCATCGTTTCGGCTTTGTTGTAAAGCGGGAATTCGTGAATCTGAACCGTGGACGCGTCCGGTTTCGCCTTCTTCATATTCGCCTCGAGGACCGTATCGACGTGCTTCTCGATAGCGCCGGGAAGCGCGGCGTCGATCTTGCCGACCACTTCGCCGGCCTTTGCCTTGTTGCCGACTTCGAGCGCGAGCTTCTTCTTCGCGGCCCACTCCGCGGCCGTGGCGACGGCCTGAAACTCGCCGATGAGCTTGTTGAGCTTGTGCGTTTTGTGCTGAACGAGCGGGTCGGCGAGGAGGTCGTCGATTTGGGTCGCAAGGTCCGCCTTCTTGCCTCCTGTGGCCTTATCGGCGAGCTCCTTTGCTGCGACTGTCGCAGCTTGCGACAGCGCCTCCTGCGCCGTCTGCGCGGTCTGTGCGGCTCGCGCCTTCTTCGGGGTCTTCTTCGGGACCGGGAGCTTCGTCGTCGCGGCGAGCCCCGCGCCTTGCAGTTGCGCCTCTGGCACATCGTCGAACCACTCCGCGCGGCCGGCGATCAATACGGATCGGCACAAGTGGAAGGGAGAAAGCCGGGGAGGTCTGCCGTAGCTTGAGTTGTCCCAGTCCTCGAGGGACATCGCTTTAAGTGTCGATGCGTGAGAACAGATGAAGGTCGAGCGCGAGTCCTGCGGGTTGCTATTGCGGAACACGGCGTCGTCGCCGAGCGTCTCCTCGGCGAGCGTCTCGTGGGTGCGGTTAATAATGCGAGTCGACTCGATGCGAGCGATCGCTTGTGCTCGTTGCTTTACAGACCGGTAAAACGTCGCGCCGTTTTTGCCCGTGATGGCGATCGGCTGCAGGCGTCCGCCCTCCATGAGACGGCGCTGCAGGGAGTCGACGTTTAGATCCCGATGGGTCACCGGAATACCCTCGACGACGGAGTCCATCATTTGCTGCCGGAACCACGTCCCAACGTCGTCTCCGACCGTGTTGATGATCTGGTAGCCGCTCTGATAACCTACCTTTAAGACGCCCTTCTCGGCGACGCTGACGTTGTCGAAAGCCGCTTTAACGAGTTCGGGAGAGACCGCCCGGACGTCGAGGTTGGCTCGAGCGAGCCTCCGGCCGGCCTTGTGCATCGTGTCGACGTTCTTCTCGGCCCACTGTTTACCCGGGCCGACTATCCAATCGTCAATCTGAGGAACGACCTTATCGCGGTAATATGTTCCTGCCGCCTCGAGGTTTTCGGGTATGTTTTGGAGCTTGCCGTCCTTATCCGTGAGAAGGGACTGAAACAATCCCTCCTGTTTGGTCAGCTCCACCTCGGCCGACGCAAAAATCCCCTCGAGCTCGGCGACGGAATCGCCCACAACACCGTCCTCGAGCGCGTCGCGGAGCCGGTGCATCTCCGCGATCATCGACGGGATTGTCCGCGGCATCGCTTACGCCGCCTCAGCCTCGTCCGCCAGTGCGGCGGCTCGCTCCTCCTCGGCCTCATCTGCCGGCCGGCCTTGGCTTACCGTCAGCACAACAGCACGATCGGCGTCGGACTCGATCGCCGCGATCTCCTCCTCGGCGTCCACTCCGGGCCGTGAGAGCTCGAGCTGCTCGAGGTTGTGGTAGTAGGTCTCCCACGACATCGCGCCCGACTGCAACGCCTTGGTGAGCGCTTGGAGCTCCTGCGGAGTCGCTTTGATCGCGAGGAGGTCGCGGTTCGTGCGGATCTCCGACTCCCCTGTAATCCCGGCCCAGTTTAGCGCGAACTTCATCGCCGCGCCGAACGTGGCGTCGAGCGTGTCGGCCATCGACACGAGGCTCGCGCTCTCTCCGGCGTGCCTGAGCCTGACCGTCTCGGCGGTCTCGGCCGCCTTTTTTTGCTCCTCCAAGAGGCGCGAGCCGAAGACGCTGCAATCCGCCTTTTTCCGGTCGATGTGCTCCGACAGCCCGTTGAGCCCCTGACCGGTGAACTCGAGCATCCCGACCTTGGCGTCCGTTTTGTCCGAGATCCACGCCCGATTCGATCCGATGTTGAGCTTGGTCTTTACCGGGAATCCCGCGACCCACGGGGTAGGAATGCCGACGTAGTGGTATCCGTTTTCGAGGTCGGCCGAGTTGCGCCACATACTCAGGGACAGATCGACGATCTCCATGAGCGGCGGCCGCTGGACGTTGGGAGTGACGTCGGTCACGTTGCCGAACCAGAACGGGATCTCGTCGAAGACCGCCGCCCGCTTGTCGGGATAGATCGGCCCTTCGTGGATCTCGTACTCGTTCGAGTCGGCCGGCTTGCGCCATACTGTCTGCGAGTAGCCGTCCTCGGCGAGCGCGAACACCCGATACTGCTCAACGGTGTCGAGGATGAACTCGTCTTCGGGATTCTGCTCGGCGACGCTCTCCCGGACGACGACTCGATTGAGAATCTGCTTCCCGTCGCGATTCTCGGTCCTCCACGAGACCACGCTCTCCGCCGGGACCAGCACCAGATAGGGCCGAGGGGTCGCGGTCTCGTCCTCGGTTTTGCGCGGCATCTCGACATAGAGCGCATAGCGGCCAACCTCGAGGAGCTCCCGGAGCGCCTCGAGCATCAGCCCGACCAGCGGGACGCCGGTGAGCGTGATGTCCTCGAGCCACTCCTCTGCGGCGTCCGGGACAGAAATCTCCGGGGGTCGCCGGAACACGCTCCCGGAGTGACCCTGAACGGTGCGATAGACAGCGCCATAAAACGACGCGCGCGCCTTGTATGCGTCATATTCCGGCTGTGATTGCCCCGACAGCATCGGGAGGTACTCCGCGCCAGCGCCCGCGACGGCGTCCCGGCCCTCTACGGCATCGCGGCACCGCTTCCATCGCGACGACATCTCTGTGTATTGCTCGTGAGGGGTGTCGACTTTTGCCATGTCACTAAACTCCTGTAATGGTTGCCTGTTTGATCTCGCCGGCCTCGAGTATGAGCTCGGTCGCGGCCCATACCATCGCGTCCATACGGTTCGGGCTGTCCTCTCCCGGCAGAATGCCGGTGTAGTTGGTCATCTCGTCCTCGAGCTGCGCGAACTGCCCCACATGATGCCCTCGGCCCTGCTCATAGACCGCGGCGATAGGCTCGGCCCGGGTGATTTTGCCGCGGGCAGCGTGGACGGCCTTGTAACTGACGTTAGGGTCGACGCTGCGGATCGTGCTCTCGACCATATCGCCGCCTTGATTGACCTCGCCAATGACGCGATCCGCGTCCCACCGGTGATATGCCCCGACGACTCTCGCGCCCCACTCCGCCGGGGAATAGTTGCCGCTGACGTCCTCGAGGACGTAGATGTGCGCGGTTGACTGATCGTATGTATCGACGCCGGCGACGACGATCCCGGTCCCACGGCCGTCGTCGTCGCTTGGAGCCTTAATGGCTTGCGGATCGACGCCGACCACGACCCGGACGAGGCCGAGGCGGTCGATGACCTCCCGGGTCGTCTCGCCCTCTCCGATCCCGACCCGCAGCGTCTCGAGTTGCGCCCCGGTCCAGAGAGCGCCCTCGATGTCGTCGAGCACCTCCCCGGCGATCTCCTGCCGGCCGAGGCGAGTGCCCTCGAAGCGGGCGAGAAACGTCCGCCGCCATACGTCCGAGACGTTGTCGAGGTTATCATACGAGCTGCCAGACGTAGTGTGCGTCGAGGGGTCGCGGATGAGCTCGCGGATGAGCTTGAGCGGTCGCGGGGTCGTGGTCAGGACGACTTGAGGGTGCGACCCGAGGCGGTTCCCTGCGAGCAGGTTGCTCCACATCTCCTCGTGGTAGCGCATTTTCGCGAGCTCGTCGACCCACGCCTTGTGCGATTGTGGTCCGCGGAGCTGGTCGGGATCGTCGCCCGAGAACAGGTTCGCGATTGACCCGTTCGGCCAGACGAGACAGGTTTTCGAGGGATAATACGTCGGCCTGAACCACGGCGGAGAGGTGCGAAGGATGCCCGACTCGCCCTCGACCATCACGTCCCTGACGTCGGCAGCCGTCTCGCCTACCAGCGAGAGCAGCGGAGACGACTCGGCCCACCGGCGAACGAGCTCTGCGCCTGTTCTTGTCTTGCCCCATCCGCGCCCGGTTTTTATCAGCCAAAAGTCCCACTCGGTTCGAGGAGGTAGCTGCTCGGGCCGCGCCCAGAACTCCCACTGCCAGTGGAGAGTCTCGAGCTCGGATCTGCTGAACCCCGAGAGCACGCTTTTTTTCTGCGCCTCGGGGAGGTTTGCGAGGTGGATCGCCGGGGAACTACTCCCGGTCCGCGTACTCATCGAGGCGGTTAAACAGTTTTTCGACTACATCAGCGCCGTCGCGGACGTCGACGTCGAGGCGCTCGCGGAACATCCCGAGGTGCTTCCCGAGATTAACGAGCGCCGCGGTCTTGTCGTGCATCCGCACCGTGAGCCCGTGCGGCGTCGATACTACGCCGGCGACAGCTGCCAGCACCGACCTCGGGCGCGTCGCGGAGGGGTGCACAGTGACCTTGTTGTCGTCCCACTCGGCCACGTCGGCGATACTCGCGAACCCTATCCGCGCCAGCTCTTCGACAACCGCGTCCTGCGTCACCTCCACGCGCTGCGCCCGTTTTTCAAGCGCGGCGTCGATCGCTGCGCGGACTATAGGTTTTTTTAGGTTTTCTCCGCCTATCGCATGAGCGGAGCGCTCGGAATACCCCGCTCTGATCGCCGCGGCGACCGCGTTGAGATCTTTGAGGTACTCCCCCACGAATTTTTTTTGCTTAGGCGTTAGCCCGTTACTCTTCGGCACGATCCAATTACCCCCGGTAATTGCCTACCGACCCCCGGCCGGCGGTGCGGTCATCCCCCTGAATATACCAGTTAAGTCGACAGAGTCCAAGGAGGGGATCAGTCTATCCTGAGCAGATCGTCCCACGTCGCTTGAAGCGCCCGCTTGAGCTTCCCGAGGGTCTCCAGATCCACGCGGCTCGCACGGCCGTGACAGTGGGCCAGCAGCGTCGTGTATGACGTCCCGGTCTTCCGGCCCAGATCCACGAGAGACATCCCCTCGCGATCCAGCAGGTTCCTGATGTTCAACTTCACCTCGTAACCCTTCATTACTTGCCTCCTGCATCTAAAAGCAGTTCGACCTCTGAGATTGTCAGCATCATCATCGTTCCGCGACGGCCTTGGATGCGCTCCAGTCTGCGACGGATTGCCGCGAGTCGATCTTTAGCCGTCGATTTTTTTCTTCTCGGTGCCACTATTTCCTCGATTTCCTCTTGTTTATATGTTGCGGATGGACTATATTGAAAAAGATAAAAGCGGGGTCGAGGATTAGTTCCCCGGCCCCGTCCATACAAGGAGGAGGTAGCAGGTTGACCTCCCGCTAACTCACAGGAGAGTATACAGCATGCGAATGACCCGCGCAACAGTAATTGATCGCATCGCCGGCCGGATCGCCCGCGTCGGCTTCGCCGTCGGCGGCGGTTACCTGTTTGTCAGGATCGCCACCGGCTTACTCGGAGGAGGAGAGTAATAATGACGACCGAAATCACCACAGTCGAGAGCTCACAATTTAGCGCCGGGATGACCCTCGGCCAGCTGTCCAAGGTTATCTCCAATTCCGGATGCTTCGGGCAGTGCAACCCCAACATCGTCGCCGTTAAGCTGTTGGCGGGCAAGGAGATCGGCCTCGGACCGATCGAGGCAATGCGCGGCCTCCACGTCTTCGACGGGAAGATCGAACTCGGAGCGGCTGCGATGAGCTCAAAAATAAAGAACAGCGGCGTGTACGACTACGAGGTCAAAGAGCTCGATGCGAACGGTTGCGTCCTGCGCTGCTGGGAGCAATCCCCGAGAACCGGCGAGTGGCGCAAATTGCCGGAGATCTCGTTCACCCGCGAGGAGGCCAAGACGGCGGGATTGCTCGGGAAAAAGAACTGGGTCTCGTGGTTTGAGGATATGGCTTTTGCGCGGTGTATGTCGCGGTTTTTCCGGCGATATTGCCCACACCTCGCCGCCGGTGCCGTCTATGCTCCCGGAGAGGTCTCTGACGACCTCCAGCCGGAGCCCCTAAACGGCGACAGGAGCGCCTCTCGGCCCCGTGCTGACGCTTCGACCTCGCTGGAGGCGTCAACACCGCCGAAACCACCTCGAGCCGCTGAGGAGGTCGCAGAGCGCCCCGTGGACCCTCCGACAGGGAGTTCTGCGGCTGCGGAGCTCCCCTCGAAAACGGCCTCTGCCGATACCACGACGACACAGACTTCGCCGGCGCGAGAGCCGGAGGAGGGAACCCCTACTGATGGGCATCCGCCGCTGGAAGGCGACCTCGGCCCCGATTGGGTCGAGAAGAAAGGTCCGGACTTCTTCGGTTCGGAGGACTGGGAGGAGGTCAAATAAATGTTAATCACATTTGAGTCGTGGACTGACGACTCCCTCGCTCCGGCTCATGCCCGGGACGTCGCGGCTGCTATCTGGTCGCGACGTCCCGGGGGGATCTACTCGGCGCAAATCGAGGACGAGCTCGGCATCTCCGGAGCTCTCGTCCGGACGTGCGTCCACTACCTCCGCGAATCCGGAGCCCCTATCGCATCCGAGGGAGGGATCGGCTACCTATGGGCCACACGGCCCGAGCAGCTCGACAAATCCATACAGCACGGATATCAGAGAGCGGCATCGAACCACGCATGGGCCGAGGCGCTCCAGAGGATACGGGACGAGATGGCAACCCGCCGGGATATGCGCCGGGCGGACAACGACGTACATGCCACCACGCTATCGCTGGAGCAGCAACCCGGCGGTTTTGTGCTCGACTTTACGGACGATATCCCCTCCCCCTCTCTCTCTTAAGAATGTGTAGAAAGGGGTTGTACATAGTGTATGTACTCCGCGCGCGCGTTAGGCGAGCAATCTTTCCTCCCGGTCAATTGTAGTACTCCGCGCGCGCGCGTTAGGCGATGGGCAGATACCCTGACACCGGGTTCCTCAGAATAAAAGCTGGTGTCAGGGTATCTGCTGAAAAAAAGTCTTGACTTCTGTAGTGGATGTGCTATATTAAGGGGGCAGCTGGGAACGCAAACACAAACAAGGAGATGAGGAAATGACCGACGAAAAGCGCAAGGCCGAAGCGGAAAGATATTTGATTGAACGAGTTACGCGAATCGCAGAAACGAGCGCAAATAGCCTCAATCGCGCCATCGACCGCTACACCCGAGAGCTGGAAAACTATCAGCTCGGCGAGGAGGATGTTGAGGTTGTCCTCGGGACACTCCTCAGCGGAGTCCGGGACAAATATCTCCGCGTGCCCGTAAGTGCAAAGATGGAAAAAGAGGGAGCTGACGAATAATGTGGATAATGACTAACGAAGGTTTTCTGTCGATCGTTGAGAAGCCGTGGGATCGCCCCTACGGGACACTTACGGTCCGCGCTCGGACCATAGAAGATATCGATTTTTTTCTCGCTGTTTGCCAAGAGCGTAGGGACGCCGATGGAAGGCGGCCTTTTCAGTTTGGCGGTCGCATTGAGGAAGACCCCGCGGCCGACTATCGCTTTCGCATTCAGGTTCCCCGGGCCTACGTCCGGGCCTACGTCGACGAGATGATCGTCGGCATTGATTACGACAACTTTAAAAATAGCGTCAAAAACCACGGACACCACAAGCACGCTGTCGCGTATAGTGGTGTCTGGTCGGTTTTGCGCCATCTACAGGAGGACGAGGAGGAGCACGATGACGGGCAACCCGACGACTTGCAGGAACATCAAGATTTTGCTCAGGACGACGACTACGGCCCCGCTCCCGCGGAGGAGATAGCTCTGTGACCCGCTACCGACTGACCTCCACCCTGCGAGCCGCCGCCGAGCACTATATCGCGTTGCAGTCCCGAGCGCGACATCCAGACGGGAGCACCGCGTCGGGCACGTCCCGTGCATGGTATCCAGACCGCCCGCTGGCGTGCTGCGCCGACATACGCCCACCGTCCCGCGCATACCCGTGGTCGCTCATGACACACTGTCGCACGATGCCACACGTTGCCGCAGAGCTCGGTGTCGACGTCAACCGATTACGTTGGGCAGTTCGTCGCCTCTCGAATGATGAAAAAGTCTTAGACAAATAAGTCCCCCCGGTCCTATCTTGGACGACCCCCAAAGGAGGAGGAGCACATTGGCAACGAGAAACGCATGGAAAAAGGTCGGCGCTCTGCTGCGGATGACCTATGGAAAACTGGCGACGTCGGACGCGCTTAACTCGCTGTATAGATCCCTCGACGACCTCGATGACGAGGCGCTCATCGAGGCGACATCGAGACACATCGACGACTCATCGGCGGAGTCCAACGGCTCGCTCGCGGGGTCGTGGTTCCCGAAACCGGCACAGGTGCGAGCCCACGCTCGAAGCATCGCCGCCGAGGCGGCCCAGTCCAGACGGGACGAGCTCGAGGCCGAGGCCGAGGCCGCAGCGGCCGAAACGGCTTCATTCGACGACGACGCGGTCGTCGTCGACTTCCCGCATGGCGGCAATTACGGAAGCCCGAAACAGCTGGTGGTTCAGCGCTCCAAGTGCCGACCCTGCCGAGATTCCGGGATCGCATCCTATTACATCCCACGCGATCGGCGGCGGCCCGCCAGCAAGTACAGGGTGTTCCTCGAGCCCGAATACCTGCAGCTGCCCGAAACGATGCGTGTTGAGCTCTCCCGGTTCTCGGCGGTCTGTGATTGCGAGGTCGGGATGGTCAAGCGCAGAGCGAACCCTGCAGCATATCAAGGATTCCAAGACAACGGCCGGCTCCGCCGCGCCTACATCACCATCGAGGAGGCCCGCAAATATAGCGCCGAAAGGAGGAGCAGAGAGCAGGCGTGATTGACTACACGGAGAGAATACCGCAGGCGCGTATCGAGATGCTGGTGAGGATATACCACACGGCGGAGTATGCCTCGGACGCGACCGGACTGAGCAGAGCCGGAATCAAGCGAGCCGCGAAGCGCTACGGACTGCAGTTCCGGCGCAATTCAAACGGGTACTATAACATCAAGAAGGAGGAGGACGATGGCGAACAACGGCATATTGACGCACATCCCGAGAATGAGCAGCAAAAAAATACAGTCAGTCTTGCCGCGCTACAGGATGCGTGGGCAATCTGACAACCCCGAGTATGTGTTCGCCGCCCGACTGAAGCGCGCCCCCTACTGGCTCGTGATCTCTAAAACATGGTGGGGCATCGTGGGAAAGGAGGAGTTTGAGCTGGACTATGTCACCAGCAACGACGAGTCTCGGAAAACGCACCGGGAGAGAAAAGAGAAGTTGCTTGATTAGGAGCGCAAGGCTTGGACCAAAGGATATTAAAACACAATCAAAACTGTAACCGTTTAAAACGTGCCGGGGCAGGCGTTTCGTGGGGCATGGGTCGCGGGTCGTTTCACGGGGAGGAGCACGCGCGGCTTGAGCTCTTACGCCGTCCACTGGGGGAGGTGGAGCCCCGGCGCTACAATAAACAGGAGGTTATCGTGGTAATGAGCGACGAGAGCGACGAAGAGCCGGGACCAACGCCGGCCGACATCATCGCGCAAGCGCTCGGCCAGCTGGCCGAGTTCGTGCAGGAGGCGGTCGAGGCGGAGGCTTTTGATCCGGCCTCGACCCCGAACGCACACAACAACGCCCTGCTCGCCTCGATGGCGATGTGCGGCTATGTGCAGCGCATTATCGCCAGCGACTACGTCGAGGCGAATATGTGTATGGCGGAGCTCATGTCGGCGACGTTTGGAGCGCTACAGATCCCCCGGCGACAGCAGGGGCACACCGCCGCCGGGATGATCGACGGCATAAACGCCTCGAAGGAGCCGCAGGTCCGCGCCCCGTCGCCCATCGAGGTCTCACAGTTCGGGAGATGGAAAGAGAGTGGCGGAAGAGGTCGACGGCCGCGTCAGTAACTCCACAGGGACGGCCTATAGTCGGCCTCCAGCTGGTCCAGATGGATAAACCGGCTTTCGCCCTGCTGCGACACACCAATCCCCCACATCGATCCGACATCAAGCGCGGCTTGAAGCACCATAAACGCCCCCTGACCCCTACAGGCGACGTCAACGGCGATCCCCTTGCTATGACTGCCCGGGGTCTCCTTGGCCGCCTCTATGGGATGCCCGTCGCAGCGGTAGCCGCTGGAGATCCGCATCGGCCCGATTAACTCCCTCATCGTCTCGAGGTCGTCGAGAAATTCCTCCTCCATAGACAGCCGGCCGCAGTGCTGACACGCGAGTTCCCTGACCGAGAAGTGGGGCCAGCGCTCCGCGTCCCAGTCGTCCGCGCTGATCCGGGCCATCAGTCCAGCTCTAACGAGATCACGAGCCAGCTCTGCTCGGCGTCAGGGTTGACGATGTACGTTGCCGTGTATGCGTCCCTCGAGGCGCTCAGGCCGACCCAGATCAAAGCGGGGTCTCCGGTCGTCGTGTAGCTCTCCGTCCCCACTGCAGCCACCAGATCGGCCCCTGCGGGGAGGTGGTAGCTGCCCTCGAGGTATAGCGGATTGTCCGGCTCGCCGGAGACTATCACGGCGGCGGCGATGCCGATCGCGCCCGCCTCGAACGCCCCGGAGACCTCGAGCTGGTGGACGCCGGCGGCGTCGCCGAACTCAAAGAAGTCGCTCCCCTCTCCCGGGAAATAGTAATCGGTGAGCGTAACCGCTACCGGCAGCCCGGTATACGTGACATAGAGGTCGCTCTCGTTGTTGCCGCTGGACGCGATCGCCCACGACGACCACGCTCCGAGCTCCAGATCGCCGGCCGTATACGACAGCGACGGCTGCACCGCCACGTTGTCATCGGCCAAAGATCCGCGCCATACGTACCGACTAACCACATCAGCGCCGACATCGAACTCGGCGGCGATCGGGGAACACATCATAATGGCTGCAATTATCGCTTTAAGCGCTTTCATTTATCAGTCCTTTCGTTTTTTTTGCGGCTGCGTGATCCACGCCGCCACGGCGGAGATAACGGCCACAATCATACCGTCGACGACGCTCATGTTCAACAGGTCGCGACCTACCGGGTCGTGCTCTGTTGCCAGCTGCAGCAGGTAGTCGCACAGCTCTTTGATGCCGCCCACAGACACCCCCGTCACGGCCGGATGCGTATAATTGTCAGGAGGGGCAGGCTTTGCCCTGTCGATCTCCCTCTGCATCCTCTCCGAGACGATCTCCGCCCTGAGCATCTGGTGTGCATCTCTGACGATAGGCGGCACGTCGGGGTCGTCCCGGAGCACCTGCTCCGCTCGCACTATCTGCGAACTACGGAGGACGTCGTTCGGCTTTTTCCGTGTCGCCATTAGCATCTCCGCCGTGCTTGGCGTCCAGCTCCCGGACAACTCTCAGAACACGCTGAAGGTCGAGCTTTGACAGCGTCCTCGACGCAGCCCATCGCGTCATCAGCCCCCGCTTTGCTCCACGAGACAGCTCAATGAAATCCGCCTCGTCGAGCGCCGACCCCTCGATCGTGGTGGCGATGACTTTCCGGAGCTCTGGACCGGTGAGCAGCTCAAACTCCGAGCGCTCCCTCACTTCTCGGGTTTTTCGCCCTCGGCCGAGGAGCCGAGCCAATACCCGAAAATCTCCTTATACGTCGACGCCAGCACCCCCACACAGACCATCACAATGTCGCGCGAACTCGGATGGACCTCGCCGGAGTGCAGCACATAGATCACGCCGCCGAACATCAGCACACCCATAATCGAGAGCGCATTGCTGACGACCATCTTGTTTTGCGCGGCGTTCATTTCAGCCGGTTTTTTTCGCCTCGGCGATTGCCTTGAAAGCGTCCACGATGCCTTGAATAGCAGCGTATGCAAGTGCAGCCCATCCGGCCTCGGATTGTCCTCCGGATATGAGACTAACACCAATTGCTGAAGCACCAACTTTTTTTGACACTAAACTTGCCACTCTTTCACGTACGAACCCGCTTAAATCGCCCATTTAGTCCTCGTTTGTTTCGGTTGTGCCTTCGAGTGCTTCGTATATCCTGCCATATACGAGAGTCCCATATATAGCCTCGGCGAGCCGAAGTATCTCGGTTTTATTTTTGCTCGAAACGGCGATCTGCTGGTACTCGCCATCCGATTGCGGCCGTATCTGCATGGCCAAATTAAACCGCTTGAGCTTCTCGGTCCCCGTCGTACTGTCTTCCGGCGGCGTGTACATGAGCGCATTAACGCACGCATCGCCCAACCGCATAGGGGCCGCCTCCTCTCCATCCCTACCCTGCTGGATAGGCTGATCCATGAGATCTAATATCGGCCGGTCGAAGTCGATGGTTCCGAGTGTTACGATTTTCGGTTGCTCACTCATGTGCGCTCCTCTATGTGTTGTGATGATGCCGCCGGACTCTCCGGCGGGTCTCAAGTCTCCCTGTGTGACGCCCTATATAATATCCCTAACACCATCGTAGAGCACCACACCATCACCCCGTAGACGGCCTCGTGCGCCCAGAAATCGTTAAAGCGAGTACCTCCGGGAAACCCAACCACCTTGAAAAGTTCGTATAGTATCGTGATGCTGATAGTAGCAGCTCCCGACCAGTACCCCGCCTTTTTTGCTTCGTCACTCGCCTTTTGGCGCTTGGAGAGCTGTAAAAGCTGCCCCCGTGCAACTTTTGCTTCGTCTTGATATTTGTGCTTGTCTCGCGCAAGGGATCGGGCTGTAACATGCGCCATATGCGCCGACGTTTTATACGACTGGATCTCAGCCCGAGCCCTCTCATAAGTCTCTCTTAGCTCGGATAGGGCCGCGATCTTACTCGCCGGCGGATATCTCTCCATCGCTACGCAGTCAGGTCAGTCACAGCAGCTAATTCGTTGGCTGCGTCCCGTAGGGCGTTCTCTCGGCGGGTCACCTGAGCGTTGACTTGTCGCCACATCCATGCGGCGATATCGTCGGCAGTCACAGCCTCGCCGTGAAGCGCCTCGGGATAGGCCGCAGCGTACCACGCTTTAATCCGTGCCAGCTGTGCAGCGTCGACGGTTTTTGCAGTAACCTCGCTGTGGTTAGACCCAAACGTTAGTGCGGCCTGAAGTTCTGCGTCTGTAGCCATTTTAGTTCATCTCCATTCTGGCCAGCTTATCGGTGGCCTCGTGCAGTTGCAGTTGTAGTGTTTCAATGCGTTCGTGGAGCTGCCAGATGGCACCGTTGTGCAATCTGGCCAGCTGTGTCGTGTTCATCAGCGGCCTGCCACCAGCATCCTCTTCCTCTGACGACAATCGCTGGATCAAGCCTGTGCGGATCAGGTCTTCTTTGTGATCGCGGCTCCAATCATCGAACTGGCTCCGCACGATACTGCCCTGATCCATCACAATACCTACAGACCGACAGACCATGGCGTCGTCCTCGTCGTCGAAGTTTGTCCACGCCGTGCCAACGTCTTGATGGGAGTCACCGTCAGAATCAAAGACGAATCGGGTTGTGCCGTGGTCGCGGAAGGCAACAATATTCTTGTCGCTTCCCATCGACCCTATTGTCGCGGAAGACTTCAACGATGCCTGAATCGTAACCGGGGCAACTCCACTCGTCGATCTGGTGGCATCAGAATCTGTGACTATCCCCCGAAAAACCATACTGTAGTCTGCCCCAGTCTCTATGTAGCTATCTATCCTGACCCCACCTCGATCGCTATCCAGTTTCCGCATTTCGAAGTACGTGTCTGTTTGCACTATATCGGTTATTCCGTGCGTCACATCGCTGCTCTTAAACGCCAGCGCTTGATCGTCATTGGCCCCCTGATTGATCGTCAAGCCTACGGTCATGTCGGCGTTTTCAGACTCGTTGATATAAACTCCGCCAACATTGTCCAGCCGCAGCCGCTCGCCTGAGTTGGTGTATAACACCATGACATTGGCCCACTGCGAATATTCGATAGCGCCTCCACCGTCCACATTATCACTGAACGCGATATACCCGCTGTGAGCGTGACCGGATATGATGGTCATCCCAGCATGGGCAGCATAGTTCTCCAGTACAAGTTGATTGCGGTTCGCGTGGGGAGCTGCTCCGCCTGTAGTGGCAAGACTGGTGTTAATGTGCAAAGCCCCCTCTGGATTAGGTTCTCCAATGCCGACTTTCCCGCCATCTCCCTTGAATCGCAAAATCTCAGCGGTGTCGCCAAATATGATGTCTCGATTCACACTCACCTTGAAATTCATATCATTCCCGGTAGCCTGTGTGATGTCGCTGCCGGCAGCCATCTGCAAATCACCGTCGCTGGTGATATCCATACGCCTATTATTTCCGCCTGTGTAAAATCGTATACCACACCCAGAGGTGGTATAGAGCGACATATCACGAGAGGATTCGCTGCCCCCTTGGAGCGACGCGGTATCGCCAACATAAAATTTGTCACTCCCCCCAGAGCGGAACGCGATCTGTGCGCCCTTCCCGTTATCAGAGCCTCCGTCGATATCGATCCGTATGGTAGTCGCTGCTACGCCTCCACCGAGCGTGACAAACCCCGGCCCCGGAGTTGCCGTCCCAAAACCGATTTTGTCCTCGCTCGCGTCGGCTACGAACAGGTTGACGTTGGTATCGCCCTCGATCCGAAAGTCCTTATCAGCACCGGATTCGTTGAAGACAAACGATCCTCCGTCAAAACTGATATTACCGGTAGAGGTCAATGCTCCCGTATTAACGGCTCCGGTAGCGGTTACCGCTGTGGCCGAAAGCAGTCCGCTTGATGGGTTGTAGGTGAGGTCACCGTCTGATTCCAGGCCGAGGTTCCCTCCATCTACATCGCCACCTGCGGTGAAGACTATGGCATTGGTCTCATTGGTGTTTTCGTTGTCCGTAATCGTGACCGTGGTCGCATTAGAACCGCCTGCTGAATCAACATAAGCCTTCACGGACTGCTGGGTCGGAACCAGCGTTGCAGAATTGGAGGACATATCATCTTCGTCTACAAACCCCGTAATCGTTATAGAGCCGTCAGACAGGCTGTCATAAGTAACGGTTCCTGACGCTGTAACCCCTGCGCTCGACAATAAGCCAGTCGAGGGGTTATACGTGAGCCCGGTGTCTGTCTCTATCCCCTGAGTCCCAGTAGCTCCATCAACAAACGTTGGATAAACCGTCTCGTCGGTTGAGTTGTTTGCGGAGGCTGTAACTGATGTCGCAAGGGCGGCAGTCCCTGTCGTGTCCTGATTGAGGGTACCGACTACAAAATCGAGTGTATTGTCCGAATCGTCATATGATACCGAGATTCCTGTTTCGGTTCCCGTTACCATCGCTCCGATTGTATCAGCGATGTACTCGTCGAGTGCGGTCCCGTTTACGGTGACATCGGCCTTGAGACCGTTATGGTTCGCCGTATTAACGACCGTATTCAACGCCTCGTGTAGGTGGTCAGCGTTTATCCGCGCCACGTTGAGGTAGTCGACCGCGGTCGGATCTTCGACGGCCCATCTGGTCCCCGGTCCGGTGTATGTGTATGTGTTAGCAGTCAACTCTGATCTCCGCTCTAATAGGTTCCAGTGTCAGCCCCGACGAATGACGGCGTGCTGTAAGCATCCAGCTCGTAGACTCTGCCGTTGAGCAGCCCCGCATAGCCCGATTGTTGTCTCTGGTCGATCGTCGACGCGCTAAAATTAGGCGACCCCGCGGCGACAACAACGCCGACAGGTTTGTAGGACTGCGGCATCTCCTGCAACTCGACGCGGATCTGCGCTCTCCCGACGTCGACGCGGAGGCCGGTGACTTCCCAGACGACCATATTAAGCCGCTTAAGGGTCGCCCCGCTCGCGTGCGCCACCGCTGTCGTGTTGCATTGTCCTCTGAGAACGGTCAGGGTTGACCCCGACACCGAAGTCACCTTGACGACCTCCTTGTCTGCAACGAGGCAATAATCGTTTGCTCGCCACAACAGCGAGCTCGTATGGAAGGTCGTGTCGGTCGCATTTTCGACGCCTGACAACACCCCCCTTTGAGGCGGACGCTTTGAGGCTGGAAGCCAAGGATGGTCGAAGAAACAAGCGTCTCCAAGCTCGACGTCGATGGCGTTTAAAAACGTTGCAAACTCTACCGTCAGCCTCCGCTCGGCTCGCCACTCCCTCAGGTGCTCGATGAATTTGTCCGCAGTGTCAGAGTCGCCGATCAAATCACTCGTGAACCCGCCCAGCTTCCGGAAGTCCTTCGTCTCCTCGCCGAGAGGGTTGGTTGTTTTGTATCTCAGCTGAGAGCGCTTAAAGTCCCCGCTTAGGTTGGCCCCGGCGTAGTATGTGACCGCGGACGGCATGTCCACGACGACCGCCCCCGAGTCAACCGGGGTTATGCCGTATACCGTTGAGCTCACCACTTCTGTGACTTTATAATCCTTGCCGCCGACCGGGTATATAACATCGTTCAGGGACAGATTGGTCGACGGTGCGCTTGTCAAGGTGGCCCGGTTCGTCGAGGCCGAAATCGTGCAGGTGCCGGTCTCCTCGTGCCGGCCGGTCGCCATCGCCAAGCCGGAATATTCGCCCGAGCCCCTGTCCTTGCGATATCGTAAAATGACCTCGTTGATGATGTCCCGGACCGGTGTTTTCCCGATAATGAGGTCCGGCTCCCACTCGGGCACCGGATCGTCGGGATTCTTGACGGCGATATGGGAGGCGCTCAAAAAGGCATGTTGTGGAGTCCTTGACTTGTCCATCGCGACGATTTTCCACTTGCCCTCGAACGACATAAATATATGACAGCCAGCCGTGAGTCCGAACTGATTAAGCCACGTTATATCGTCGATGACCTTGTCCTCGGAAAACCGGAAGCTCCAGCCAGCCCGGGCCGTCGCGGCCGTTGTGATCGCCGCAGCGTCCACCTCCGCGGCCCCGAGCTCCATCAACCCCTTACCCCTGAGAGCGGCCCCGAAGACATGTGCAGGGTTGTCGAGAGCGCTCCCCGAGCTACTAATGACCGCGCCGTCGGTGTAGTTGGCTGTGACATCCTCCCACCCGGTAACCTTTTGGAATATACTGAGCTGCTGCCGGTCTGCGGTCTGCTGGTCGTCGTAGGTGTTTTCGAGGTATATCTGCTTTATCACAGCGGTTGAGGAGCCGGCGATCCGGACCTCGTACGACTCGAAGTTCCAGCTGTCCGCGTGATCGGTCGCGAAGTTTGTGAGCGTGACGGTCGTGTCATCGCTTTGTCCGGCCGCGGCGAATATGGACGCGCCTTCATAAAGCACGTCGTACCCGTATGCGCCTGTCGCATTGATCTGGATGAGCCCAGAGACCGCCGTCCCGAGCTTCGGGCAGCCGCTGATTTTAACGTCGAGGTTAGCTCCGTCTGCGACGGCGACGGATGTCGAGTTGTCGCCGTCGAAAACCTTGGTGTAGCCGGTGACGTCGTTCGCGGCCCCCGGGAGCACCGGATTGAGCCGCATCTTTCGCCGCGCGTCGGTGATCGTGACCGTTTCCGGCGATGCAGAGTCGGATTGTGTCGCATTGACAACCTCGCCGTAGCGCTTGGCGTTGGGATAGTACTGGAACGCGGCCCCGTAGGCATCGCAGCGCTTGCCCGCCGTGAACTTCCGCAGGAACCCGTCCGTGCATCGACACGGCGCGAGAAAGGTAAACGCGCCGGCGTCGTCGTGCGGCCCCACATTCATCGCTCCCACCACCCACGGGAGCGGCTTTCCGTATGCGTCGAACGGTGCGTCCGGGTGCGAGATCAGGTTGACGACCTCGCGCGGGATCGTCGAGAACGCCTTGTCCGTGCCGTCGATCCCGGCAAGCACGAACGACCGAATTGAAAAAGGAGTGTCTTCGATGAACGATCGGGAAATCTGTACCGCGTCGTCCTTGTCTTCCGAGCCAGTAACAAACGACAGGTAAATCCTCATCTCGTCGTATTCGAGGAAGTACGTGTCCGAGGCGTTACTCTCGAGCGCTTCGTTTCTCAGCGCGGCGTCGACCGTCGCCACCGAGGCCAAGCCGCCGCCGACCCTTATCCGCTCCCACGACAGGCGGAGGCCGTCAGGCGTGAAGGAATCAAGGTAGTTTTTTGACGAGAGCGTGTACTTTCGGGAGCCGTAGTACAGCGTCGCATCGGCCGCCCCGTCTGGCACTGGCGAGTCGGCGTCGATCTCCAGCAGCCAGACGACCGTGACTCCATCCTTGACCTTCTCGGCCGCCGTGGCCGCGGTGAGCGTTTTCACGCGCTCATGTCCTTCGCGATCACAATGGTACCCGTCCACGTCAGCCGGTCACGCCGAAAGCTCTCGAGGCCGGATATGTAGTGCATATTGGTATACGCGACCGCGTTCGAGTCCGTGAACGTGAACGATCCCTCGGACCACGATACCGTTGTCTGGATGAAATCCCGCAACGCTTCGTAATCGTCGTTGGTCAATCGAAAGCTGATTTCCTTGGTAATATGGTCCGCGCCCGAGCCGAGGTCGGCGGTTTTGATTGCGCCGCCCATCGTGCGCCCGACCAGCATCGGATAGGTCTCTCCGGGGTCTTCCGGGAACAGATGGTCGGCAATCGTCACGGCCGGATTCGTTAAGTCGTTAAAGATGCAGCTCATCGGCCCCCTTTATCGCGAGATCCTGTTGTACATATTCCACCGCTCTTCCCACGTCATGTCGGCCGGATCGACCCGGTTGTTTGAGTTGCGGCTGACGATGCCGGTCACGATGCCCTCGAGCTCGGACAGGTCGATGACATCGGAGAGGCTGATCTTTTTCTTTGATCCGGTGAATGTAATGATATCCGAGTAGGCCACTTGAATCGGTGCGGTGTTGGTCAGATCTACAAGGTGGCTCCAATGGCTCGGCCTGTGGCGCTGATGCCAACTATAATACCAGTGTCGGAACTCGACCGCTTGGTACCAGTCGCGCTTGATCCGCGAGTCCGGGTCATTAAGCACATTCACATCAATCACGTCATGCCACCCGGTAAAAGACCGCTTCGAACTCAGCCCGTACTTGTTGCCTATCTCTATCGCATGGGGCCAATCCCAGTCCGTTATGGGTTTGTCTTTCCACGGAGCGGCTGTTGCGATAACATCTTGCCATCCCGCCATTGCCCGCTTCTTCGTGCTCACCCCGTACTTGTTCTCGATCTCTATCGCATGAGTCCAGTCCCATCCCTTTATGGGTCTGCCTGCCCACGGAGCGGCTGTTGCAATCACGTCATGCCACCCCACCATTGCCCGCTTTTTGGTGGAGACCCCGTACTTGTCCCGCATGTCGATGACCTCGGGCCAGTCATATTTGAGTCGATCCAGATCGGTCGGAATCCTTACCAGATCCGCCCAACTGCGCGGCGTGTGCGGGTAATTCGATGGGTCGTTGCCCGGGCGCATTCTTATCGTCTGGTACCACGAGCGATGATATCGTTGTAGTTTCTCCGGGATGTCCACGAGTCGCGACCAATGCCTCGGTGCATGGCGCTCGGCGAAGTTGGGCACCATCCGCACAACCGACGGCCATGTGATAGAGATCGGCGTGATCTTCGAGGCGTCCACGAGGTCGGCGGCGTCAAGCGGCTGCAGCTCTCCGCCGGCGACCGTGACCGTCGTCTGTGTTCCACCCGTTTCGCCACCCGTTCCACCTGCCGCGGCGGTCGTATCATCCGCCTGAGCAGCGGGAGCCGCCAACGCCAACCGCAGCGCCTCCCGTTCGTTGCGTGCGAGTTCGTCAATGCTATCCTTGAGGCCGGCCATGACAACCGCCTGAGCGCCAACGTTGCCGCCAGCAGCAGCAAATTCCCCCTGCGCCTGTCTACGGAGAGCCATCTCCTGAACATCAAACGTGGTCGTCACGGCTCGCTCGAGCGGCCCCGTAAGCTCCTCCGCGGCGGCGGCCATGTCGAGAAAGCCGTCTCGGATGTCGTACATCTGTCCGATTACGTCGCGGATCTTAGTTTCGCCGCCGAATATACTCTCAAGACCTCGAGTGAACTCGAACGAGGTAATGCCGAAAACATCTTCGAAGGTTTTTGGGGTCCAATCTACCCAGCCAGCGCTTCCCGGTAGAGGTACCGCGTTTCGTCGGGTACCGTCTGCGTTAAACTCGTTCGGATTTAGCTGAGGGCCTATCATATGCTCTAAAGTCCCAATAAGTGCGAGCCCAGAACTCACGGTCGTGTCGCCGTAGCTCTCCAGAAACCCCTGCAGTCGTTCCAGTTCGGTCGCCCCCGGAGCTGCATCAAGCGCCATGAAAAACGGCTCGATCACCTTCTTCGTGAGATCTATGACCTCCTTCGTGTCGCCGAGCATACTGGCAGCGGTGCGGTTTGACTCGTGCGCGACTTGCCTCCTTTTTGCGCTTGCCCTCTCGATCGCCCGCATTTCCTCGCGATGCGCGTCTGAGCTATCCCCCAGAGCATTGATAAGTAAAGTTATCCCATTGACCGCGGCCCCCAAGTGGTCCCCGGTTGCCAAGTCCTGAGCCAATCGCGAAAACTTCGCAAGCTCGGGGTTGACTTGGCTCAGAACGTGAAAGACCCCGGCGACTTGCCTTTGGAACTCCCTTTGTGCTTTTAACCTGTCCCTCTCCGCCTCCGCTTGGTCCTTGAGCGCCTTCCTTCCGTCGACGAGGTCTTTCTTCCTTTGAACAGCAGCGTCGTGTTGTTGCAGCTCGGCCTTGTGGACCTCGCCGAGCGTCTCGATCCAGAGCTTCGCCCCGGGAATTGTGGCCTTTGTGTTCTGCATCTCGAGCTCTTGGCGGATCTCGAGCAGCCGCCGCTCGGACCCCGGGAGATCCGTGTCCACCTGTGCGGCCTCAAAACGAGCGAGGAGAGCTCGCTGTGCGGCCCGATCCTGTTCCGTTCCCTCGAAGGTCGGACGCTCCATAATGGAGAAGGGTCGAAATCTCGGCATCGTGCTTTCACGAAAGCGGTCTTCCATTGCTCGGAAGTCGGGCCGTCCACCCGTAACAGGCAGGAAATCCGCCGGTGTCTGCCGGCCGAAACCTTGAAACCGACCGGGCGGCGGCGGCGCGGGCGGCACGGGAACGTCCGGGCCGAAGTGTTTAAACATCAACTGCTCAATCGTAGGCTCCTGCATCCCTGTGAAAAACCTCGATGACGGGTCTTGCCGTTGGGATAAGGTCACCCTCTTTTTTTCCTCGGCGAAATATTCGTCGATGAGTATAAACAACTGCGCGGCCGTCGCGGCTGTCCCACCTACGGCCGCCCCGACAGGCCCGCCAAAGGGTGCCCCCGCGATCATGCCGGCCGTCGCAGCCGTCGCCATCCGCGCCGCTGGTGTCTGGAACCCCTGCTTAATCTCCTCCGGGTCTGGCAAGCTGTTGATCGCTTCCGCTAAGGCTTTCATTGAGGAGGCTATGGCGGAGGTTGCGCCCGAGACCTCGTTGAGCTTGTCGAGGTAGTTCCCGACCGAGTCGGTCAGCCTGACCCATGCCATCGAGACCGTGGCCTCCATCGTCGCCGCTTCGGCTGCCACGGTCGTCGCTTGCGACTGCAGCGCCTCGATGACTTTTTTCCCGGTGATCTCCCCCGCCGCGCCGAGCTCTCTGAGCTTGCCGATCGGGATGTTCATTCCGGCCGCCAGCGCTCGAGCAAGCCGTGGCGCTTGCTCGAGCACCGAGTTGAGCTCCTCGCCGCGGAGCGTGCCGGAGGCGAGGCCCTGCCCTAACTGGATGACCGCGGCGTTTGCCGATTCGGCGGAGCCCCCCGAAATCAGCAGCGTCTGGTTGACGGTCTCTATCACCCCGCCGAGCTCTTCCTGTGACAGCTTGAGCTCGTCGTTTGACATACTGAACTTCTGATAGAGGTCGACCGTGCTTCCCATCGAGGTAAACGTCCGCTGGGAAATCTTGAACAGCCGGTCTTGTACTTCGGCGAGCTCCTTGGCCGAGCCCGTGAACAGGCGGATGCGGTTCTGGTAGCCCTTCCAAGCGTCGGCCATCCCGACCACCTGCTTCACCATCTGAGTCCCGACAGCGAGCCCCATCATAGCGCCAACCGAGCGCAGGATGGGGGTCATCCTCCGCATCGTCTCCTTCAGCCGAGCGGCGTCGCGGTCAACCTGCCGGATGCCGCGCTGGACATCTTGGCCCTTCCACTTCGCCCTTACTTCAACGTTGGCTGTTGCTACCACTGGTAAGGCTCCGGATTTCCTCGCGGCACTGCTCGTCGTAGATCCGCGTGTACGAGTGGACGAATTTAATGGCCTCGACTTCTTTGAGCGTTAAAGCGCTTTTGTCGCCGCACAGACCGAGCTCGTTCTCGACGATCCAGTTGAGCGCCGTCGCGAAAAGCGGCTCGTCGACGTGCAGGGACAAGTACTCCTCGGTCTGTAGCGGACAATCCTCACACGGCCCTTCGACTTCGGTGTTGATTCCACACTCACCACCATAGCACGCCGGCCAATCGCCCTGAGTGCGCTCGCGGTGAGCCCGAACGGCCCGCTTTAGTTTCCCACGTCCTCCTCCGAGAGAGCGTTCTTTTCCTCGAAGTACAACGCGAAACTGACCTTCCAGTTGTCCGGGATGAGCCGCCGCCAGTTTTCGGTCTCAGCCGTGAGCGGCGTCCCCGCCGTCACGTCGACCCCCTCGACGCGGAGACACGTCGAATTGAAAAAACGCACACGAGCCGAAAAAGAGACGTCCTTGATATTGATCCCTTTCCCCTTCTGGCGCTCGGAACAGAGCTTTTTAATCTGCTCGTTAAACCCTTCGGAATCGTATGAGGGGAAAACGGCCCGGACTATCTCCCCGCCGACATCAATCTCAACAGCGTTTTCTGCGCTTAATACGAGTGCCATGTCAATCTCCTGCGTGAAGT
>VTLG01005232.1_pt1 | contig 34889 bp, 51 predicted proteins | sample 4694571 | NCBI WGS metagenome assembly VTLG01 (sample SAMN12604809, study PRJNA352737) | marine metagenome | biome: ENVO:00000447; feature: ENVO:00000209|ENVO:00000569|ENVO:01000036; material: ENVO:00002151; isolation source: viral sequences binned using virsorter ...
GATGACCTGTGCGTTTTTAACACGATCTGGGATTTCAGTATCGGTGTAATAATCAGCAACTAATCTATTTGGAAAAGATAAGCCATACAAATTTGTGTATGTGTCAGGTTTTCTTACTCCCGATCTTGGCCATTCAAGTGCCTGAGTATCATCTACCCTAGCCCCCAGAAACTTTTCTCTATCGATGCGTTGTGCAGCCGTGAACAAGGCACGATTTTTATTGTCGTTGCTTGAACCATCCCATGCAGCAGCGTCATCACTGAGGACTAAACCTTCAATAAATGAATTTGCATCATTCAGTGTTATATAGGTGTTTGCGTTTGCACCACCAACAGTTGCATCAAGAGTTATCGCCATTGAGTTTTACCTTCTTGGGCTTAGATTTTGGTTTTGGCTTTTCAAGAGTGGGAGTTAATGAAGCTGCCTTTTGAGCAGCCTCATTTCTCGCTCTCATACGCCTAAAAGCGTACATTCCCATTAGCTTGAAGCACCTTTTAGTGCAACAAAGTTAATAACGATAGCTTCACTTAGAGATCCACCTGATACGTTAGAAACTGTGATCTTGAATGATCCAGCAGCAATACCGTTAGCACTTACGATGTAAGCACCAGCAGTTCCAGCAGAACCATGACAAGCAACGACAACATCTGTTGCAGCGATTTTGCTGTTAGTAACTGTGAAAGATACTTCAGCAGCATCAGCTAATGCAGCGTTGTTCATTGTGATCTGTCCACTCTCTGTGTTAAGAGTTACACCTGTTGATTTGTTAGTAGCCTGAGTTACAGTACCACCGCCTGTTGGCCCAACTAAAAGACCAGCAGTAACGTCAAATAAAGAAGCCATAATTAATCCTGATTACTTACGTTAGTAGCACGGACAATTCCGATGTTCTTTGTTTCATAGACTTTCGACCAAGAGCCTACAGTTTCGAGAACGCTCCGAGTGGGATTAACTGTCGATACTGCATATTTCAACCCAACAGGGTGATAAATGTAGTGGAGATCCACTGCCATTGCTTCTTCCAAAGCAAGGATGTCTCTATCTGTTTGAGTTCTGATTGGTGCTTGCTCACCTGTCACAACTGCTCCTTGTGTAAAGAAGAATGTTGAATATTCAGTAGAAGAACCAGAACCAGTGGTTGGCACGTCATCAGAAACAATAACTCTCAATCCCATGAATGTAGGAATAGATGTTGTTCCTGGGAAAGCACCTGCTGTGCTACCTGAAGCTGCTGCTGTGTCAGGTGCGCCAGTGTTGTCATAAATGCGATCAATCGCATTTCTCTCAACTAAGTCGTAATAGACTTTTGAGTGCATTGCAATGGCTGTAAGTTTTGATCCCTGATCACCAAGTAAAGCTTGTGCCTTTGCAACGTGTCTTGGACTCAATGTTGTTGGAGAGTCACCTGATTCTGAATCAATAGTCAAAGCAAATAAAGCAGAGTTGCTGTCGTTTGCGTTGATTGAACCAAATGCACCAGTTAAACAGGAGAATAAATCTTTTTGCTTCTGGTTGTTAACATAAGCAGCCATTTTCTGTGCGATAGCAGCCATTGGATCAGGGCCACCACCAACTGCAAGAGCGGCTAAATCCCGTGAAGAAAACGCTCGCCCACGATGTAGCACGGCTGCAATCTGGTTGTCAGCTGTGATCTTGCCAGGTGTTAATGATAATGAATCTGTAAGGACTTCAAAGTCTCCAGATAAGTTTGCTTTGTAAAATGGAATCTTAACAAAGTCACCGCCTCTTTCTGCGGATAGATTTAATTCTGCTAGAGGTGTCACGACCCCACTCTGCAAGAAAGCATCTCTTTGAGTTGTTTCTTCAATCAGATAGGGTGTAAAAACCTCAGGGATAATTAAATCACTTCTTAATGTAGCCATTAAAAAATGTACTAATGATTTTTACTTTTCGGTGACAACACCTAACTCATACAAACAAGTTAACTTTATATTAACCGCTAACTGCGTTTTTGAGCATATTATATTTATTAATGTCTGTACGATATAATCTTGCCTGCTCAGTTAAATTAAAAGATTCTTTGGCAAATGGGTTGGCTTCTCCTGTAATAACATCAGCAGTTACTTTTGTTGTTGTAGCACCACCGCCTTGTGGTCTTGGGTTTTTCTGTACCCATTGAGGCATCTTTTGTTGCGCCCAATCTTTCACAGGGGTTCTGTTATAACCATCAACGATAACAACAGTTCCATCAGCTTCTCTTGCAAGTTGTTCTTTATTTATTTGTGAAAGTGCGTATTGAGGATCATGGACAACATCAGCGAGTGCAGTGATTGCAGGGGTTTCAATTTCTAGTTCTCTTTGTCTTTGCTCAAATTTACTAATTTGTTCTTTGTATGATGCTTCCGCATCTCTAAACTGTTGAGCCTGTTTTGCTATTGCTTCATCATATCTGCCTTTGGCTTCAAGTTCTTCCTGTTCTTTTTTTTGCTTATAGGCAATCAAGGCATTTACATCGACATCTGGAGGGATAGCCTTCCCTGCTTCTTTTGCTTTTATATTCTGATCTAATAATTTTGCATTATTAGCTTTTAGTTTTTGTAGTTCTTCCTGTAAAGCTGCATATTGTTCAGGAGAAGGGTTTGGCTTGATTGGCTCTTCTGACATAAAAAATCTTAATATTTATTTATAATATTATCGTGAAAATTACCATTTGACCTTATGTGACCAAAATAATGGTGAAAATATCGTTGGATTTGGGTTCTGGGCATTATGTCTTGCGTAATAACTAGCTCTTCTCTGCTTTTCTGCTTTTGTTTTTGGATTCTTGCCAGCACCTTTGACTCCCTGCTGTCCAAACCTGATTAATTTAACCTCATCACCCTTTTTTGCAAGCACAACATGAGATTTTGTTGGATGCCCTGGAGTTGGTTTTGCTTTGTTAACTTCTGTTAAGCCATACTTTTTTAATTTACGTTCTATCTTTTCTTTTTTACTTAATGTCATTTGCCTATCTTCTCCTGTGCCATTCTGTGCGCTCTCGCAAAACTCATACCCTCACGCATTTTTCTTACCATGTAATTCATATGCCTTTTAGTGTGATGCACTGAATGAGCTTTCAAGGTTTCTTTTTGTTTTTTTGTTAAAGGAGCCATTATCTTTTCTTTTGATATTTTGAATAAATTTTAGCGTCTGCTGTTCTTGCTCCACCTTTGCCTGTCATATAACTATTTACCCTGCCCATTGCCCATGCTGCCATCGGCACATTACGAGATCCAGCAGAAAGATATGCGCCCTGACCCTTACGGTAAACTTCTGCAAGTTCACCATAAAAAAAGCGAGTGCCTTCTGCCTTTTTGCGAAGGCTAGCTTTTACGCTTTCGCTTAGTGGTTTTCTTCTTCTTGCTTGAGACATTTTGTTCTGTGCGTGATTTAGATACAGCCTTTATATCAATAAACTCTCCTTTCCTGTAAGCTTCGGCAGTTCGCTTGATCTCAGCAGCTTTCGCTAACTTATTCATAGCTCCAGACAGATATTTTTTAGGAACACCTGTCTTTTTGTCTTTTGGAACTCGCCTAAATTTTCTAGTCACTTTTTAGCTTTTTTCTTAGTTGCTGGTTTTGTTTCTTTTTCAGCCTTTGGCTTTGACTCATCATAAGTCTGGACTTTGAATGTATATCCCATTATTTTTTACCTCCCTTCTTTTTCTTCTTCTTTCCTTTTGGTTTCATTGATCCATAGTGTGAAGGCATGACAATAAAAGTAGCTGTTTCTATATTACTTCCTTTTACGTTTCTTAGCTGTTTTCTTTTTGCCTGCTGTAGATAATGCAATGGCCTGTGCCTGCCTCAACGTCTTACCTTCTCTCATCAGCAAACGGATGTTGCTTGAGATAACAGATTCTGATTTTCCTTTTTTTAATGGCATATCTATAGTTTATATTCTTTTTTGATTTGGTCTAATGTTTTTTCTGTTCCATCACTTCTAATAATCTGCCTCAATGCCTTTTGACCAGAACTTCCTTTTTTACCAGCTAATGTTTTAAAAAATCTTACTCTCTGTTCATTGCCAAGAGTTTTTATCTGTAGTTCTTTTTTTTGGTTCAATAACCAATCACCATAAGCCTGCCCCTGTGGAACTCTACCTGTCATGCTTGGCCTTGTATCAAGTGCAGTTTCGGGTGGCTTTTCAAGACTTGGATATTTTTCTTGCAAACCATCAAAGTCAACAACAGGAACAGTGGTTGATCTACAGTTGAAATGTTGAGGAGGTGTCGGTCCTTTGTTGTATTCAAATTGCTGGCCATCAAGTCTCTGACAGATTGGTGTAGTTTTTGAATCTAATGTCGCAACATATTCATATTTAGGAGCAACTTTACTGTTTGCAGCATAAACTGCCTGACTTGCTTGGTTTTGTACTTGATTTACAGAAGTTCTTACAATCGTCTGGATTTGATGATTTGCAAGTTTTGTAAGTTCTCCACCCGATGCTGCAAGTTGTTTGACAGATAGTGGCCCAAAATCTGCAAAATTCAACTGACCAACTAAACGTCTTGCAATTTGTTGTGATGTCTCTCCACTGAATACACCTGATCTGATTGCAAGTGCAAGTTTTTCCTGTGAACTGGCAGCAATACCTCTAAATGCTTTATTTACAGTTTCGCCATTAGGTAAAGTTATCGCTGATCCCTGAGTTGCGGTAAGTTCAAACTTGCCAGCACCAAATCTTTTGAAGGCATCTTCCTTGAATTGTTGAGTTGTAAATATGTTTACCTGTGTTGGATCTGTCATTATTACAGACTCTGCATATTTCGGACTTATTGCAACGCTATTGATCGGCACATCTCCAGATGCTGTTACTTTTTTTAGTTCATTAACAATAAAATCTCTTTGTAAAAGAGTTATTCCCTGTAATTCTTTCTTGAAATCTCTTGCCGTAGCACCAGACCATGTATTTAGGCTGTCTTTTGCCTGTTTTATGATCGCTCTAAGTCTTTTTCTTGTCTCAGGTGCAATAATTACAGCCTCGCCAGCCCTTCTCTGTCTAAAATCAATCTCTCTTAATCTTTTTGCAGCATTTAAAATTACCTCGTTGTAAGTAACGGCATATTTTTTTGCGACAGCATTACTGAAACGGTTGAGATCAATAGTCTCTCTAAAAAATACCTCTGGAATTGACATTCATTAAGCTGCGTCAGGTTCTGTTGGGGCTTCCATTTCGATCAGCCCACCAGCTTGTGTTGCCTCTACTTCTTCCTCCACATCGAAATCATCACCTAAGATCTCACCACTGCTTAACTGTGTAAGTAATGTTTCCTGGCTGATAGTACCAGCAGTAAATAATGCAAGTAATGATTGTATCTCCTGTGGTTCTAATCTTGCAGTTACAAAATCTCTGTTTACAAAAGAACTCCCAGCGTTAGGTTCGTTCAGATATTCGCTATGAAACTTGAGGCAGTTATCAATCAAGTCTTGCATCTGTTGGGCTACGACCATCATTGTGCTGTCGTTCTGTGACCTATCTATCCTCTTGGCCTCTGCTGTCTCACCCACTAACTTCTGACCAAGCACCGCAGCCAGTGACAATGTATTAATCTGATCTTTTAAATCTTCAAGCCTTCTGAATTGACTTTCATAACTGTCACTTGATGGGCTGATATATTCCATTCTTGATTCGGGTGGTAATGATAATGCTTCACTTGGCCCTGTTGTAATTTCATCACTATTTGGATAACCAAAAACTGCAAGCAATGGAACAGAACTGATGTGCAGAATATTATCAAGGTCACTTTGTATTTGGTAATGCTTGAGATTTAGTTCTGCAATGTCATATAAAGGGCTTCGGCTTTCGTAATATCCAACTCGGTTTGAATATGCAACAGAAAAAGGAATTTTATCCTTTATGCTCATTTCTCCCTCATCATGTAATTTATATTCACCCTTTTTATTTTTTCTATGTATCTCAAACCGCCCAGGTTCAAGCACCCTGATCTGCTTTACAATCTTCTCTCCATACTTACCATCAGGCTCAACAACGTGTTCCATTAATCGTAATTGAGTAAGCTGTCTTACACCATCAATAACTTCTGTCCTCCATCCCAGAATATTTTTTGGCTCGTATGTTACCCAATATGGTCTGACTTTATCTCCATCTTTAGGTGCATCTACAAGAACACCACAATGACCGTAAGAAATAACTGTTCTTGCCGTGGTGTAGAGCCACACATTCAGATCATCGCCCTCCAACGAAACGTCAAAAAGCTGTTCCCTTACTAAGTCAGAAACACCATCAAGACGGACAGGTTTTCGCACTAACATTCCAGCTAACATCTTCTCGATTCTCTGCATGAAGGGAACTACATTGCTCCTGGAGAGTCTGCGATCATAGCTATCGTCTACCTCGCGTTCAAGTTGTGGAAGATATTTTCTATGCTCACTACGAATTTTATATGTTCCCTCTTTCAAATCTTCAATCAAACCCCAGAAATTTGCCATCCTCTGATAGGCAGCATTAGGACTTGCAACCGTTGTAGGAGCTAGTGTTACAGGCTGATTGTAAATATTCAGAGAGCTATACACGGTTTTTCCTCATAGTACCATTACTTTTAATATATTCTAATCCCTGTTCGCTTGCCTGCCCTACCATAAAGTAAATTAAATTCTCTAAAAATAAGATAGCCAAGCGCATCGACATGATGGTCGTATCCATTCTGTTTATCAGGATCGCCTGTCTTTTCATCGTAGCTCTGCAATTCGAGGCACTGAATTAAACGAGTGCAACTGGCATGAATCGCCAAACGTCTTTCCCCTTTGCCGTTTTGTAGTAACGCATTGACGGTTGCAACTCGATCTTTGATAAAGGGGTTGCTCTTGAGAGCCATTGAACTGAAGCCGTAACTTTCGAGGATTGCAATGTCTGTCTTTGATGCGTTAATCGTTGAACGTGCTGAACCACTGGCGTCAGGGTAAACTAATATTCTGTTTGAAGGATAGCGTCTGAGCAACTCCTGTGCCAACGCATCTGTATCTTTTTGTTTTGATATTTCATCAATAATCACCAACTTGTCACCATCTCTCACACCAATGACGCAGTTGCAGTTCATCACATTGAAATCGATACCGCAAAGTAAAGACTCCATCTTGATATCAAACGGTATTTTGCTGATGACATGATGCTCCCTGGAGAACCTATTGTAGACCTGTCCGCTTGTAAGGTTGACCCATTGACCGAGCAGATAAGCCTTAATTAACTGTGGTGGATAATTCTCATACAAAGATGGAATAAATGTATCGGGCAGATAAGGATTATCAGCCGTTTTTGCCTGGATCAATGCAGTGTCAGATTTTCTATTTTTTTCAAAAGTCTCAAAAGCCCAGCCGTGACCTTCGGGAGTTGTTGTTGCATAAAACTGCTGAACATTACCAGATCTAAGTCTTGCTAGTGCCATATTCATTGCACTCTCCGCATCTCGTTTTGGGATAGTATCTGCCTCATCAAATCCCACTGCACAAAGGTTCTGGCCTCGCAATCTTTGATATGTAAGCATTGTCCTTAACAAAATAGTATGTGTTCCTTCTTCCCAAGAAAGTTGATACTCAGGAAGCGGTGATGCTCTGAATGTGTAAGGTATTTGCCATTGATCTAATAATTCATTGAATGTACGAATTAAAATGTCTCTTAACATCGGTGCTGTTGGTTGAAAAACAGCAGATACATGACCGATATTTAGACAGGCAAGCATTACAGCTTTAGAACATAGAGCATATGTTTTACCAGCACCAAAGCCGCAGACAAGAGCTAATTTTCTATGATCCATGTCCTGGCAGAACTTTGCCTGATGAGGAAGTAAACCTTGATAAATTCTTTCTATCGTTTCTTGCGTTGTAGGAAGATTATATGCACCAATTTCATATAAAACTTTTCCAGGTTGAACTGTATCTAAAATGCTCACGAAATAATCTGTGCAAGTCTAGCTGCTGTATTAATTGCACCGAGGGCAATATGCAGATGACCTTTTTCTCTTGCTTCCATTTGTAACGTTGCAGCCTGCGCTAAAAGATTCGCCACCATTTCAGGTCTTTCCATATCCCAATCCGCTTTCATTTCGGCTCTGGCTATCTCTAAATACTTATCAGCTGTTTTAGAACTAACCCCCCAATTTTTGGAAGCATATCTAACGCAATCCGATCTACGGCCACCTCTAGCGATGATCTCGCCAAGCTTGCGTGACCTGATAACAGTTTCTATTTTTGTGCCTTTTTTAGCCATTACTTAGATGTTACACGGAAAAGCGAGAATATGAATATTTATTAATTTTGAGACTCATTTGAGATTAGGTAGGTGTTCCCACGTTCCCGATGTTCCCACCTTTGCACCAAACTTACCTCGCGTTATATTTATCCCCTATATTCCATATATATAATATTATTATATATATATATAATATACTAGGAACATAAGGAACATATATATATATAGTAGTTATAGAGAGGATTTTGAGCGTTCCCGAAGGTAGGAACAGGGTAGGAACAGTAAGGAACATCAGGATGTTTTTTGAAACCAGACCCATTTCGGTGTTCCCATCACTCTTTTCTTTTTTCGATCATATTTGAGACTCCTTAAGATTTGACTTACGGTCATCATGTCACTTTTTGTTTGTCTTTCAATAGGTTTTTCAATAGCATCTGTTAACAAAACTTCAATAGTAATATCTTTTACTGAGTTGGAAGGATCATTCAACCAATGACTTATAACGGATGACCAGGGAGAATCAACCATGTAGGATAAATTTTCCTTTTCAATCTGATGCTCCTCTTCATAGGAAAGAAAATGAGGTTCATTATTTTTGAAGGCATGAATCGCACCTGACCAAAGTGCATCGCGCTCAAGCTGAAGCCCATCAAGATCAATAGATTTTGCAGTGCAGGGAATTACATGAAAGCGTCTATTGCCAGTGTCATCTATTAATAGCCCTGATTCTTTGTTGCTGCTTCCGACTATGATGCCACGTCTTGGCCATTCTTCTACGGCTTTACCGTAAGGAACTCTGAGGAGATCGGTTGATCTTGATAAAAAAGCCTTTACCACCCCTGCGTGTTTTCTTGATGTGATGCCATCAATTTCAGACCATTCCATTCCCCATGAACGGTGAAGGACTAAAAGATCATCTTTTGAGGAGATATCACCGAGAGCATCTGAGAAGAAGGGGCCGAAAAGGGTTTGCCAGAATGATGATTTTTTTATCCCCTGTGAACCTTGAAGGACAGTAGCGGTGTCATGTTTGCAACCTGGCATATAAACTCTTCTTACTGCATTTATGAGAGTTAGTTTGAGCATGGTGTCATATATTGTCGGCTCGTTGAGGCTTTGATCCTGTGGCCTTAGATATGTTGATGCCAGAGATTCAATGTAAGCTGGTTGGATTTCGCTGTAGCAGTGATCAAGATACAGCTTTACAGGATCATATTCATTTTCATGAGCTACTTTAAGTAGACAATCAACTGCCATTTCTTTCGGTACTTTATAACCAAGTTCTGCGAGAGTAAGATAAAAAATCTCAATATTTTTTATAACTTTGCCATCCATTTCTATTGAATGGGAAAAGGTATTAAATCTGATTTCCTGTTTGAGGTTGCGTAAAAAGTTTATAAGTTCTTGAGATGTAAGTTGTTCTAATTTACGAGGAACAGGAGTTGATTCTTCTTTTGGTTCTATTGATGTTGGAAAAGTGCGTGGTGGTGGAGTCCAACCATCTTCTGAAGCAAACTTCTGGAGAGTACCAAGAGAAACACCTGATGACTTAAAAGATGACCATTTCTTTTCACATTCTCCCGATTTATATTTGCTGTTTTTCTGTGATAACTGTTCCCAATCAAAGAGGAGAGAATCATCGCCTACTGAATGAGCAGCCATACCAATTTTGACCCATGTATCGTAATCATCTAAACGGTTTGGATTTATTGATTGAAGAAGAGAACGTGCTTTATCAGAATCTGAGTTAAGGGTTTGTATCTGTGATATTTTTTTCTTTTTCGGCTCCATCATTTTTTGGATTATATCGAAGGGAGCTTCTGCAATATCAAGATCTCTTGGTGATCTTCCATCCATCCACCTGTAACCGTCAGTTTTTGGATGTTTACCAGATACTATGGATTGTGTTCCATCCCACCGCAGTTCTATCTGCTCTACTGAACCATCCTCATCTTTTATCCCTGTCTGAAATTTGCGAGTTTTTATTTTTGACCAATACTTTTCTGGAACTTGGTATATTATCTGAAATCTACCGACCCGACCTGATGTGACCATCCATGATGGTGGAAGTGATGATAATGAGAAACCCCATTCACCTAATATTTTTGCAGCTGATGGCCCATCATGGTCTAAGAAAAGCAGGCCACCTGAGGGAACACCACAACAAACACCGATACCTGTAGATCTTTTTGCGACAAGTTCCTTGAACAGTTGTGATTGTTTTAGTGGATTATTCTGCCAATCATTTTGATAGGGTCTTTTATTTTGAACGGCAACAAAGCCCCAGTGCTTGGGAAGGCCAAGCAGTTCTTCTTTTATATCCATTGTTATGCAGCCTGCTCCATTCTTTCAGCAACTATAAGTCTTAGTAAACAGGATCTGGATTCAGACCCCTTGTTATCATCAAGCCATTTTATCTGACCCTGGGAGAGTTGAATATTGATTGTTTTTAAAATTTGCTCTTGTTCCATATCTAGGGTTGTTTATGTGTAACTATAGGGTAAGATAGCACCATATACAGTATGGTCAATGGTTCAATTACGAGACTATCAAAAAGTAGCGAGCAAAAAGTTGACCAGGCTTTGTCAGATCAAAAAATGTGCATATCTAAGTGGTGAATGTAGAACAGGCAAAACAATGGTGGCACTATCTGTTGTCAGGAATATGGCACTTGAAAAAGTGTTGGTAATTACTAAGAAAAAAGCAATACCAAGTATTGAGAGTGATATAAGAAAGATGAATTTAGAGAAGGTAGTATCCATAACTAACTTTGAAATGTTAAAAAAGTTAAGAGGATCAAGTTGGAATATGATCATCGTTGATGAAGCCCATAGTGTGGGAGCATTTCCAAAACCATCGCAGAGATATCTGAATATTTTGAAACTTAGATATAACAGTATCATTCTGATGAGTGGAACACCAAGTCCTGAGAGCTTCAGTCAGCTTTATCACCAATGGTCATTGACACCTTTTCTATGGAGTCATTATCAAAACTTTTACAGATGGGCAAGTGATTATGTGGATGTAAAGGAAAAAAGAGTGGGAACTGGTGTTGTTATAAAAGATTATTCAGATGCAAGACAAAACAGAATATTAAAAGATATTGAACCTTATACGGTACAGATGACACAGAAGGAAGCTGGTTTCACTCAGGAAGTTGAGGAGGAAGTTCATATGGTGAAGATGTGCAGGAGAACATACAGACTGGCGTTGAGGATAATCAAAGATGGTGTTATTGGTAGCCCAACAGGAAGATCTGTCGTTGCAGATACTGGTGCAAAGGTAATGAGCAAGTTGCGTCAGATTTATAATGGTCATGTCATAACAGAAAGGCATGGGGCAGTTGTATTTGATAAAAGTAAGGCTGATTACATAAGAGAAAAATTCAGTGGAAGGATTGCCATATTATATTGCTTTATTGCAGAAGGCAAAATGCTGAGAGAATATTTTGGGGATAGGGCAACAGATGATCCAGATATATTCAATGCTGTAAGCGATTCTGTTTTTATCGGTCAGGTTAAGAGTTGCAGAGAAGGAGTTAATCTGAGCAGTGCCGATCACCTTATATTTTTGGGGATAGATTATTCTGCACTTAGTTATTTACAGGGCAGAGAGAGGGCAAGTTTTCTTGGCAGGGATAGAAAAAACAAAATACATTATATTTTTGCAGAGAAGGGAATCGAGCCAAAAGTATATGATGTTGTTAAATTAAAGGAAAGCTATACGATCAAGCATTATAGAAATGACAGAGGCTCAATATCAGAAGAAGCTGATCGACAGGCACGAGAAAGAAGGATGGACAGTTATCAAGTTAATTATGTGCAACAAAGCTGGTTTACCTGATCTGATTTGTATGAAACCTAATGAGGTTAAGTTTATTGAGGTCAAGAGCGAGAAGGGAAGATTAAGTAAAATCCAGAAGTATAGGATTGAGGAGTTAAAAGAAAAGGGATTCGATGTAAAAGTAATGAAACCTTGTTGACAGTTGTTGAAATCTATGGTTATAATAGGGGTATAGAGACAACCCCCTCAAATGAACAAAAAAACTGCCGAGTACATCAAAACACTTATAGCTGATACTGAGTATCACCTTAAATCAGAAAGAATGAGTTTTGATAATGATTGTAAAAGACTAAAACGTAATCCTCAAGATTATGTTTATTTTAAAGAATCAAATGAAGAGTTAGCTTTAATTAAAGATGCTTATAGCTCACTCAACAAAATCATTGAGGAGGCTAAGTAAATGAAAATTATAAAAAGAAGAGGTAAGAAAAAACTTTATCGTCAGTTCCAAATGGAGTTACCTCAAACTCTTAGAGAAGAAATTGACAGAATGATCAAAGACCATATTACAACTCACGATATATGGGATAGCGAACATTTTTGCAATGCGTATTGGAACATCACACTACACCTACAACCTTGGGAGGAATGAAAAAACTTAAATCTTTAGATCTTTTCAGTGGAATTGGTGGGTTTAAGGTTGCTCAAGAAATGGTTGGCGGTTTTGAAACTACACAATTTGTTGAAAATGATCCATACTGTCAAAAAGTATTAAAAAAACATTGGCCACACATCCCCATTCACGATGACATCAGAACATTTACAGCTAAACCTGGAGAATATTCAATTATCACAGGAGGCTTTCCGTGCCAGTCAATTAGTACGGCTGGAAAAGGAGAGGGTATTACGGAAACTTCAAAATCTGGTTTGTGGTTTGAACTCATCAGAGTCATACGCATGGTACGACCAAAGTACTTCATCTTGGAAAACGTGGCAGCGATCCTTAATAACGGAATGGACATCGTTCTCAGGGACATTTACGAGACAGGGTTTTATGAATGTGAGTGGGCAACTTTTCCCGCGGCAGCTCTTGGAGCAGCCCACTGGCGTGATAGATGGTTCCTTATTGGAATATCTACCGACCCCAACAGCAATGGACACGAAGGAAGATGCTTTGAAACACGCAACAAAGTTACTCCAGGGCAAGACTCACAGATCATCAGGCCAACCAATACAAGTGAGCTTGAGCGATGCAGTGATGATGGAAAAAATAAAAGAGAATCCAGAACTGATGAAGATTTATCAAGATCATCAGATGGAAGAAAGACCATATCTACCGAAACAGGAAAAATTTGTAACTTATCTCAGGAGTCAAACGACAATAAAAGAATTAGAAGCCAAGACAACTATCAAGAAGACAACGATAGAGCATTGGTTTCGGAAGGACAAAGCAGGGTTCAGTTATCCAAGCATAGAGAACTGGGAGAAGATAAAACCACATTTGAAGACAATACAATTCGACAAGGAGATGACAACACTGAAAACAAAAGAATGGACAACCAAGAGTCCAATGTTACCGACTCCAACCACAATGGATCATCTACCTCAGAGAAGTCCCGAAGCATTGAAAAAACAGATGGAGGGTGCGAGAAAGGGAAGGACAAAGCTTTCGACATTAAGAGAAGCGGTCAACCCGAAAACACAGGAGCTATTCAATTCAATGCTACCGACACCGAGAGCAGCAAAGGGAATGAATATGAAACTAAGCGAGGGAATGGCAAGTCTAGAACACAAGAAATATTTGGAGACAGAAATAGCAGCAAAAATCCACACTTATGGAGATTTACCAAACATAGACTCAACCCCAACTGGAGAGGATATGTATCTGAATGCGTCATTCGTGGAGGAGTTAATGGGCTTCGAGATCGGCCACACAGACTTCGGATGCTCGGAAACTCAGTAGTGCCTCAATGTGCTGCCATACCACTGCAAAGAGTGAAAGATATCCATGAACAGTTGACAAGTGTTGACCGTTAGTTAATATTAGAAAGCCCCTGAAACCCAACCCCATGAAACATTTATTTCTTTACATCTGTATTTTTGGCATAGGATATTTTGCTATTTCAGATTCATTACTTCAATCTACCAAGATAGATTGCTTTACATATAATGTCGAGGCTGCCTGCCAGGAGCTTGCCAGAAAATGATGAGTGAATATGATCTTGGTCTGCGCTTCCATAAACAACCGAGGAAGAAGCGACCAACCCCTGAACGCTCCGACCTCGGCAACCCAATTTTAACCATGACCGATAAAGAAATCTTCAATACATTTGCATCTGTTATTGATTCTCCAAACGCATCACCTTTTCTCAAAAGAATTGCACAGGCTGGTCTTGTTGCGATGCCACAGGACAAGGCACTTATCTTGAAAACATGGCCTCGGATAATGATGCAATATGGCCCTCATACTAAGAGGTACACAGACTCATGAAACTTAATTTAGATTTACCAAAACATAAATGGCAGTGTATTTCTCGACATTTGAGAGATTATAGGAAAGAAGATGAAACAGTGAACACTTTTTGTTGTGCTGTTGAATCTATTGAATTTGGTACTGACTTTCCATCAAAGATGTATCATTTTTTGTCATCACACTCTGAATTAACTCCTTTAGTTTTTCCAACTGTTCAAACTATTGCGAAATATGATGGAGGCCCAGGGCTTCTTAAAAATATGTATCAAATATATGAACACACAAGTCAGGCAAGAACCGATTACTACAAATTTATTCAAGACAATTTCAAAATAGTTCAACAGGATAAATCATGACAACAGGATCAATCCAGATTTCAAACGAAAAATATCATGCTGATGATGCGATCTCAGCATCAATGAAAAAAGTAATGGTAAAGCATGGCCCGAAAGCATACTGGAACTCTTTTCTTAACCCTGACAGGCCAGAACATAAACCGACAAGTGCCATGTTGCTTGGAACATTGACTCATTGTGCCGTTTTAGAACCTGATGAACTGACAAAAAGATTTGTTGCAGTATCATCCAGGACAACCAAAAAAGGAAAAGAGGAGGCAAAGGAAGCTGAAGCAAAAGGTCTTACTGCTGTCACTGAAGCCGACATGGAAAATGCTATCAAGATGAGAGATGCGGTTTTTTCAGAACCTCATGCCAAGAAGTTACTCAGTTTTGGTATTGCAGAGAAATCATACTGGTGGGATGACAAGGCTACTGGTTTGACCTGTAAATGCCGACCTGATTGGCTTAACAAAGATATTATTGTGGATCTTAAAACCAGTAGATCAGGAGCAAACCCTAGAGACTTTGCAAAGGCAGTAGCAAATTTTTCCTACCATCTCCAGGCAAAACATTATCTAAATGGTATTCCATCAGCAAAAAGATTTATCTTTCTTGTGGTGCAATCTGAATATCCATTTGATGTCGGGTTATGGGAGTTGGATGATGATGCCTTGAAAGAAGGGCAAAAATTGTCCAGGGAAGCTTTGGACAAGATTGCCGAATGCCGCCTGCTTGATGATTGGCCAAGCTGGTGTCAAACAGGAGTTCAATCCTTATCACTGCCCCGATGGGCATTTTCAACCCCTTTAGAAAAATGAGTTTTACAGAAAAACAGGTTGAGTTACTACAACAACCTATTGACAAAAAAAATGTAGAGACAAGAGATGGCAACAAAGATGGTACGTTTCAACTGTCTTATGTCGAGGGATGGCACGTTATAAACGAGGCCAATCGTATATTTGGTTTTGATGGATGGTCTTGTGAAACCATAGAAACAACCTGTGTTAATTCAGAACCCGACAATGTTACTTATACAGCAAAGGTCAGGATAACAGTTGGCAATATCGTCAGAGAAGGTACAGGAGCAGGGCATGGTAATACAAAACAAGGTATTGGTATTAATCATGAATCAGCGATCAAGGAAGCAGAAACCGATGCAAAAAAACGTGCATTGATGAGTTTTGGAAATCAATTTGGCCTGTCTTTATACGATAAAGGCAAGGCATGGTCTAAAACTGAGGACAGCAAACCAGCTACCTCCTCCAGTGATAAACCGATTGACAGATCCGAAAGTGATAAGTTCATCAAAGAATGTGAAGCCTTTATTAATAAACCAGCTAACAAAAACAAGCTGGGGATATTAAAGAAAAACATTTCCAAACGATATGAAGCTAAAACTATTAGTGAAGATCAAAGAGATGGATTACTGACACTTATTTTAGAGAAGGAGGATTCATGAATGAACTGATCACATCAGATCAATTAGCTGAAGAGCTTGGTGTAAAACCTCAAACTGTGCGACTTTGGCGAACCAAAACTCGCAAGGGTCATCCCAGTGGCCCGAAATGGACTGTCATCCTTAATAACACTATTCGGTACAACCGAGAAGATATTGAGGATTGGCAGAACAAAACTAACAACCCTAACTAACTAATTCAAATGGAATCAGCATTTACAGCACGTTTCAAATTTATTGCAAACAGAAAGAAAAAAAGCGGAAACGATTGTGACCGTTATTTATTGATTGACTACACTCCAGAAGAGGCAAGAAAAGCAGCCAAGTGGCTTATCGCTCAAGCTGATGCCTGTGATACTCCTGGAGGATCTACCATCAGGAAGTATAGTTCTAGAACAGAGTATGAAGAAATCCCTGGGTTTACTATCTTTGGCAGCCAGTGGTCTATTGATCCACATTCTGAGGAAGAATGGGTTGATGGCCGTGGCACGATAGCACCGAGGGTCTAATTTATATGGGGCATTGTCTTGGAAGAGTTCATGTAAGCCCCCAACTTATTTATTATGAAAATTGATTTAAAAGAACGAGAATGGCGACACATTAAAGTTGGATTACTTCAATCAATTTCTAATGCTGATAAATGTTCTAAATGTAAATTTGACGATAACCCTTTAATAAAAGAACTTTTAAAACTACATGACAAAATAGCTGTAGCAATGGAGAAAGAAAAGAACAAACCAAAAAGCGATCCTTTCGACCCACGCAAAGTAAAACATTATGCAAAATTAGGTTTTTATCAACAATTACGAGCAGCCGATATGATGGGCTATAAATCTGAAGGTACTTTAGTTAAATATCGAAAAAATGGTGTATTAAAAGAAGGCATACATTGGATACGAACTGTTGGTAGAGGGATTTCATATAAGCCAGATGCTTGTAAATTAGCAATTAGAAAAGCAAAATTGGGTTACTTATGACAACAGCCGAAAAAATTGCAGCAGCCAGACAAAGAGTTGCTGAACTTGAACTTCTCATAAAATTATGGAGCAAAAAATGAAAGTCTTTGCATCACCAAACACTGAAATAATGCTTGGCGGTGCTATTTTATGGGAAATTTATTGGCAACGAAAAAATGAGGATATGTTCAGCCAATTAGTGCAGCTACCGCCTGGAGGCTGGTCTGATCCTTTACTCAAAAAAATATTACCAAAAGATGTAATTGAAGCTTTAATTATCAAGTATGAATTACATGAAAAATAAAGACCTGATAAAAAATTATTATGACCAGCTTGCAGAATTACAGAAACAATACTGGTTTGAAGGTATGGAAACCAAGGAATATTGTGTAAGATATGATGCTATAAATAAAAGGATAGCGGAATTGGAAAATGAGTGATTCAAAAAAACTTAGAAAATTAAGGGAGATAAGAATAAAAAACCTACAAAAAAATTTACTTGATATTCAACTGAGAGGAACAGAACATAGGATAAATATTAACTCTAGAAATAAAGCAGAATTAGCTGCCAATAACGGCAGTTGGGTTACAGAACATATAAAGACAGCAATCCTAAAATATAATGTTGAGATTGATAAGTTACCAAAACTATATGTAAAAGATTTTACAAAAGAAGAACTTAAGGAATACGAAAAAAGCGTTTCAAAGGATTCTTAGGTTTTCTTTGCCTCATTTCCACTACAACACGATTAGCTTCTAGCTCAATAAGTCTGTTTAGTATTGAGGCCATAAAGATATCCTGATCAAACTTTTTTCTGACAAGATGAGTGCAATATCTTTTTATATCAACTAAATCATCAGCCTTCATTATCTCCCTGCATTGCATTTCTATCTCCAGTTCTAATTCAGGAGGTGCTGGTTCTATATTTATGTTGAGGAATTTAGTTATTTTCATTTTACTGGAAATAATTTTTCTTCAATCATCTTGACGATGGCATCGTCTACATCATTATCTGACTTTTCTGCAAGATCCTTCAAAAGATTTAAAGCTGCTTTGCGTAGCGATTCACTCTTGCCGAACCTGATAAATAGATTGATTAGAAACTTTGACATTGGTTTTTTTGTGTTACTTTCCAAACATACCAATAATTGCTACATTTGGCACATAGCTGTTTGTTAAGCAGTGGTCAATGCTTAGAGATACCCACAGGCAGCTTTTTTTTATATGGAAGATCAAGAACCAAGTAAAGTTGAAACTATTGTGAAAGTTTGCGTACTTCTTTGGTCCGCAACGCTATTGTCCCTCTCATACTACGAACCGCCATCAGGTAAAAAAATAGTAGATTTTGACCCGACATTTATAGCTTCGATTTTTTCAGCTAGTACTGCCTCACTAGGTTTTTCGATAAAAAAGAAAAAAGATACTATAGTAGATAATAAGAACAACAAAGTTGGTATCAAATGAAAAAACTACTTCCTTTTATTTTTCTTGTATCTGCGCCAGCTTATGCGGACATCAATCATTCAATCCAAAATGTTGTCTCGGTCAGTACATTAGGAGCTAGTTCAACGAGTAATCGGGTTGGTACGACCTTCTCGGCATCGGGTACAAATGTCACGCCAACAGCAGGTGACACTGCAAATGCTATCGGTACGCTTGATTTAACAGATGCTCAAATTACTAACGGTATTCCTACAATAGACAACACAACCTCATATGCAGTTACAAATTCCGGGGATGCATGGTCAGTGTCAGAAAGCTATATCCAAGGTGATTCTATACCTACAAGTTTTTTAGCCACAACGGTCACTAATGGTGTTGTACCAGCTTTACCAATATTTGGAGATACAACAACTGTGAGTGGTGGAGATATAGGCACGACAGCTATGACAATGGATTCTGGAGGTGCGATGACAGTAAACTTATCTGCCACAGGAGCAGGGGTTACAGCCCAGATGTCCAGCACAATAAAGCTTGAAATTGATTGATGAAATGGCTGGTAATATTTTTATTTGGCATACCTAGTGCTTATGCAGGGGGTATTACTCCATCGTTCTCTACAGGCCAGATGGAAAGTAGCAGTTCTAGCAAGACTATTATTGTGGAAACCATTGTTACGGAAAATTATCGGACAGGATATTCTTACAGTTTGCAAGGAAATAATATACAAGTTAAGGATGGAACTGTTATATCACCCGATGCTACTTATACAAACACACAGACAGTTAATGGGGTTTCCTTTAAATGGGTGACTCCAGATTTACCAACAAAACCTCAATGGGAGATCAAAGATGCAGGCGAGGCTTTCAGCATAACAGAGAATTTTCTTGCTCCAGGCTTAGACGCAACCAGCACCATACAACGCACCATAAATACAGAAAGTCAAAGTACAAGCTTGTCAATTTTTTCAAATTAAGTTTATTTTTATTATTTATATCTCCTGTTAAAGCTAATACAGTTAGCTCGCCATCGGCTAGTTCGTCTGGAACGGTGATCAATAATGGCTACCAAACCATAAATGGCGGATTTCCAACAATGACCTATGGAGGTAATATTCAGTGCCAACAACCGACATTAGCCTTTACACCATTTGTAACCAAAGGGGAAAACTATAGTACACCTAGAATTACCACAACTAAAACTAATATCTATGACCTTGCAGAGGATGCGTCAGGTAACTTGGTAAATCCAGGGAAAATTTTATATCAAAGTGAACAGCCGAGAATTGATCAATCAACACATAATTTTAATTATGGTTTTACTATCAGCTTGCAGATACCATTGGGAGAGGGATCTGATCTGTGCGTCAAAGCTGCTGAAAACCAGATAAAAGGACAGGAGTTTGCATTACAGAAGGCACGTTTAGAGGCAAATCTGGCAAGGATGAAGGTATGTGCCGAGCAGTTAAAACTTGGTGTAAAGCTGATAAATGAAGATGCGGTTGCCTGTAAAAACGTAGTATTAACAACAATTCCAAATCAGGTATTACCACACACTCACAAAATTAAGAGCAACTGACGCTCCAACAGAGCAGAGGTTGAGTCAACAACTTGATAATGGGTCTGGTTGCTAAGTAGGGCAAAAGCTGATATTTTAATTCCCCGAACTTGCCTAGTGAGTGTTAGCTTTGGGCATTTAGAAAGTTATTACTGCGCAATAATACTTTCTTAGTTCTAGAACCCTTTTGCAAAAGAAAAACTGACGTTCCCAGAGAAATTAAAGATGCCTCTAAAATTGATAGGGTCTGGTTTTCTTTTACTTCCTACCTTTTTTATTATACCTTATCTTTTTTCTTTGTCAGTTGTTTTTTTATCTTTTTAAATATTTCTGATATAAGTTTTTTTATTACAGGAGCCAAAAGCGCAGACCCACCAGCAACCACACCGATAACAGCAGTAGAAATGAGTGCTTGAGGTGTACCAGTAAAGCTTTCTCTGAATGGTACTTTTTCCCAGACTCCGACACAAGTAATACCATCTGAAGGGGATCTTTCCCATTTTACCAATCTTTCAATCCTGAGATCATTTCTGTAATCACCTGGCCTAAATTGTGGCTTTTCAGGTGGGCAGGGTTCATAAACTACTTTTTTATCTTTCTTTGGTTTTGGTTGTGTTACGTTTGTATCTTTTTGAGTTGGCGCAGTATTAACAGGAACTGACTCTGTATTTATTACTTGTGCAGGGTCATATGTCATCGGAGTATATGATGGGATTTCACCGTTTGGACATACAGTATATGTGCCACGTTTGTCTGATATTAGTAATGATGGATTGCGTGTAATTTCTAAATCACGATGATATAAATAACACCCAGGCAACTTACCTTCTAGTTTTGGTTTTGTAAAAAATGGAGCATCTGGTATATCAATTGTTGGAAGTTTTATCTCAGGTATCTTTATTTCACTCATTTTTATCTACATCACCTATTGAAATAGACCAACCATCTTCTCCAAACTTACCTTTTTCAACAATTCTAGGTTTTGTCATTTTTGCATCCATATCATCATGATATTTTTTTATCTGATTATCTAATTCAAATTGTAATTTTTTTATTCTTATCCAAGACACAAGTTTATCAATATAATATTTTATTAATTTTTTAAAAAACCCAAAGATCATTTGATGATTGGCATTGATGGACCTGTTATTTTTGGTAATTCCTGATCTAATACTTTCGGCATCATTCCTGATACGTTGTCAAGGATCTCATTCATAACCCTTGCCTTGAATTGCTCAGAGGTTACAAATCTGTAAGCGTAGTAAGAACCGCCTAACATTGACAAGGTAAGAAATAGAGACAACAATGAAGCTATCTGACAAATACGAGCAAACATGGTAAGAGAAGCAATCCTCCGAGCAATAAGTCATAGCTTAATTATATCAATGCTGATAATAATTCCAACCGTTACACCTTTATGGTTAATTACCTCATATATGACTACCAAGGTACACCAGAAGTAGTTGTTGGGGTTTTTGATTCTGTTATCTGTGCAGCAATACCTGTTTCAATGGATGTCACTTCATCAGAACCGATTGCAGCTTTAGCCCATGCAATCGCATTATCTTTTGTAATATCTGCATAAGCGGTAAATGATCCAGAATCAGCAGCAGCAAGTCCTATAGAACCATAGGCAGAACCAGTATGAACTACAGCAGAATCACCACTTCCGACAGTTTCAGAATCGCTTGCTGTCCAATGAACAACCGTAACTACATCAGATAAACTACCTACAGTTTTTGTTGCATCTAAAGCAGCAACATCCCAAGTAACAGCCATGATAATTAGATTTTAATTTTATTTTACTTTGATTCTACAGGTTGAACAACATCACTAAGTTTTTCTAACTGTTTTAATGCACCTTGATCTTCCATTATTGGTTGCATAAGTTTATTTTTTTCTGCAATTTTTTCCTGTATTTCTCTTTCAAGCATTTGTGCTTTTGCGATATTTAAATCAAGACGAGTTTTTGTTTCGTCATAAAGTTCTTGTGGAGTTGCCATGTAAATAATTTAAGTTATCTAATATTACTAGGCAGCTTTCAATGCTGCAACTTCTGTTTCCAACACCTCTATTTTTGCTATTGCTGTTTGTAAAGCACCGACAACATCTGGCATAAAAGCACCATAAGCAAGGTTTTGCATAATATCGTTTCCTAATTCACTTTCATCTCTTTCTCCACTATCTACCATTGCTTGAGTTACAACAGCATCTTTATTGCCCATAACTGCTTCTGGTATGTATGGTTGAACTTCGTGTGCAACCCAACCTTTAATATCTTTTGTACCATCTGTAATCATGTCAAATATCTTTACTGGAATAGCTTTTATATTGTCATAGCCTTGTGTATAATCTCTAATATTTTCTTTCATTCTATAATCTGAAAATGTTGAAAATTGTGGGCTACTACCATCACTACTTGATGAAACAATTTTTCCACGACCTTGACCACCACATTCAAATTGAATCATGTCGTTCTGAACATTATCGGCAGCGTTAGGTCTTAATAAACTCAAATTTGGTGAAGATTGAGAACTATTAGCTTGATTGAATGTAGAAACCCCATTTTCATCTATTTCTAATCGTGTTAATTTGTTCGTTCCAAGACTTAAATGATTAGTACTGTGGTTGTATTGAACATATCCTTGAAACTGATCTCCTGATGATAAGTCTGTAAAAAATAAATTACCACCACTAGAACTTCCAGAACGAATCGTAATTCCACAATGACTACTATCAGCAACAGTAAAATTATCTGCTGATGAGGAACCTTCCGTAGTAGTTCCTATCAATACACGACCAGACGAATCTATACGCATACGTTCACTACCATTGGAGTTGAACACCAAGGCATCATCAGCGTGTTTATATTTAATTACTCCTCTTGTTTCACCATTGCCAGATGTATCATCAGAGAAAAATATGTTTCCATCATTACTTGAACCACTACGAATCGTGATTCCACAATTAGCACTATTATTAACTGTTAAATCATCAGCATTACTATGACCTTCCGTAGTTGTTCCTATAAGCAACCTTCCAGACGAATCTATTCTGAGGGCTTCTGCATTATTAACATTAAATTTCATAGCATCATCAGAGTGATCGTATCTAATAATGCCTTGACGTTCTGCATCTCCTGATGTTGCATCAGAAAAGAATATATTTCCAGCACTACTTGTACCAGATCTTATTGTCATTCCTGTCACACCAGACGTAGCTATAGTTAAATCATCTCCCTCTGAATGTCCTTCCGTAGTAGTTCCTAAAAGCAATCTTCCAGACGAATCTATACGCATTTTTTCACTACCACCATTTAATCCAAATGATAAGAAATTAGAAGAATGACTATATAGTATATACCCAGAACCATTATCAGATTCATCGCCAAAACGTATTTCTTGATTATTTGAACTAGGAGATAAAAATTGTAAAGCTGTGTCTGCATTTTTTTCTAAAGTTATAACAGCAGATCCAGCAGCAGAAATAGAACCCGCACTACCAGCAAAAACATGGAACAAAGAGTCAGGGGTTGAAGTGCTTATTCCTATTCGATCATTACCAGCATCTACATGAAATAAATTAGCATCAGTATCTCCTTCAATTCTAAAATCTACATCTGCCCCATCTTCATTAAATACTGTTGTAGCACCTAGTTCCATTCTTTCAACACCAGCAGTTGCCACGTTAAAAGTATCAGCAGCCGAACTAAAAATACCTGTATTAAGATCATCTCTAAAAGCTAGTGCTGGCGTACTTGCAGACCCATCTTCAAGAGTTAAAGTACCGTCAAGCTGTAAAAGTTCTACCCAATCATTGTTTGATGAGTTTCTGATCTTTAAAACACCATTTGTAGTATCTGCCCACCACATATAAGCAGCCGTTGTAGAAGGCGCAGAAGAACTACTGTTATTTGTTAATATTGCCTGTAATACGAGGTTTATATCAGCCCTGACGTTAGCTCCTGTGGAGTTATCTATTACATAATCGTGAGTAGCCATTACCTAATCCAATTTTTTATCTAAGTATATCCTAATCTAAAACTAACTACCACGCCCAAAACCTACGGCAGTATAACTGAATGTTTTATCCTGAACAGCATTTCCAGCATTTAGAAACTTAATATTAAAACCAGTGCCTGAAATACTTGTAATTTCAAACCTGTCCGTGCCACCAAGATCATTTGCAGTGATACCAATACTTGGTAACTGTGTGCCTGCCCCGACACTTGTACCAGCCTGCCCTGTAAAGAATGTTTGATCAAAGGTAATATCAAGGCCAGATGATGATGTACCCGAAGAAATATTTGATCTCTGCTCTGTTCTTCTATCCAGTTCTGCTGTATATCCTAGCTGGTCTATCTCAATACTTTGGGCAGGGTCATCAGAATCCATTTCACATCTGAATTTAAATCCACGACCTACATAAGTACCGTTTACAAAGGGATTAAATCTTGAAAAGTTTGCCCCATAGGTGCAAGATGTTCCACTTGATATAGTCGCACTTGTAGCAGATGTGACGGTAAAAGTATTTGCACTTGGAACTGTAATTATTTCATAGTTGCCATCTGTAGCAGAACCAGCAGTAAAATCAATTACAACAAAATCTCCGACAGAATATCCATGCGAACTTTTTGTAATAGTAATAGTTGTACCGCTTTGTTCGTAGGTAGCTGAAACTGATAAGTCAGGGTCTAAATCTGTGGTCGCCACGAGAAGAGAAGCACCGACATTAAATGCAGTGGCTGCATCGAAATCAGTCCATGTATCAATATTACCTGTTCTTCTGTCAATCAGATCATTTGGATAAAAACCCTGGGTCACAAAATGCCTGCGTAATCTCAACGGTTGTTTTCCACCTAAATCCAAAGTACTTGCAAACTCGTAAGAACCACCAGTAATATCAACAGCCCCGATGAAATCAAAGTCTGCAATACTATCAAAATCTGGCTCATCATCCAGTGTTACAAGTGAACCAAGAACAAGACCATTTACATCATCACTAAAAAAACAATCAACTTTTGCACCGCCAAAAGGTGGTGAATCTGTATCTTCTCTATCTGTAAAAACTGTTAATTTAGGTAAAGGATCAGGACTTGTTACTAAAACTGATGTTTCACCAGAACTTAGTCTGCCTCCATCATCTCTGAATTTTAGAATATATTCGCCCTGGACAATATTTGGAACAATCGTTTCATTGATAGATCCAGGCAAAGCAGGGATTACATCAACGGCATTGGTAAAAGTACCAGTGCCATCAGTAAGGTTTGACGATCTGACCACCACGTTTCCACCATGAACTACATCAACATCTGTAGATTTATCAAAACGTAATCTCACAAACTGATCTGATATCGGTTCTATCCGTAAGTTCTGAACATCTGCTGGCCTTGCAGTTTTACCAACTGTTGTAAATGAAGTTGTTGTCGGTGTGATGCTTGGTTTTCCTAATGCGTTATAACTGAACACTCTGATCTCATAAGTTCCATTTTTTGTCTCAAAAATAGTAAAGTCTGGCCTTGTAATTCTTTCTGATATAAAGTTTTCATTCTGAAATCTATATTGCACCATGTATTCAGTGACACCAGCTACAGGCTGCCATTGGATAAACAGTTTTGATACGGCACGATTATTAAGTACAACAATCTGCTCTGACCCCTGCAAGTTACTTGGAGATGGTTTCAGTTCCGTTAGTGTTGTAATTGTTCTTGTGGCTAATGCTGTACCATCTTCCACGTTTGCATATTTTGATGAATTATGAGCAACGGCTGTGATCTGATATGCAAGCTGATCAACTTCTGTAACACCAATCACTCTGAAGGTTTGCAGTTGAACCGATGTATTTTCTATCACCCAGACACTGTTTGATGGTGGTGTTGATGAAAAGGCAGAGGATACTGTTATTGTTGTTCCTGATATTATTGTAGAAATTGTTTTTGTTTCAAGTGTGCCGTCTGCAAGTATTACCGATAATGTCGCAGATCCTGTTGTTGCCAAATCTGTATTATTTTCATCATCAACGATTATTTGTGTTGTAGATACTCCTGTTTTTATACGACCACCTCTTCTAACCCCTGCTCTCAATGGATCTGCAATATTTATCACAGCACCTGGTCTTACCAAAGTACCTGACTCAAGAGTGGTGGTGAAGTTTACAATCTCAGCCTCATTGGATTGTGTGTAGAGAAACCATTTTCCAAGACGAGAAGCCTGACCTCTTGATGTAGTGGCAAAACCTCTTAAATTTTTTGTAATAACCCCATATTTTGTTTGTAATGCAGTATCTTCTACAGTTTCATATTCAATCTGTTGGGTTTCATTGTCAAAATATGCAACATTAACAACAGTTACTTTTGAATTTTTTGCTGAATTACTATATGAAAAACCCTGTTCTGTAACATTTGACAGGTTAAATAGATAACTTGGATCTGTCGGTCTGTCCTGTGTAATTGATATTGTGCCTGCTGAATAAAATGGCATGACACGCATCACAGAACATAAATCATTGATCAAATCATAGGCTTGTTTCTGGTTCTGGATCACGCAATTTGTTGAGAAACGTGGCTCGGTGCTACCTGTACCTGATCCATCATCAACCTGTTCTGCGGAATAAACAGAAGCTGAGTAAAAACTAAAAACATCTAATTGCGTTGTATCTATCTGATCACCAAAACCTTTTGATGTTGTTAACAAATCGTAAAGAATCCAAGCTGGGTCATTTGTCCATTCTTTATCTGTTTTGAACGTACCATTAAAAGTTCCTGAGTATGAGATTGAGCCGTCAGATTGAACCGTTCCATTATGTGGGATTTTTATTTTTGTTCCACGAACTTTGTACATCCGTTTTGGGATGGAAGGAAACGTTTGAGCATCAAACCTAATAGCAACATGAGCCGAGTTTGCATATGCTCTCTGTTCGTTGATTATTTCTGTAAAAGATGACCATATTGATGAATTTTGGAGAGTTGATTCTGTGCTGTCATCAGTTGTTCTGTTCACTCTGATCGTTACAGGAAAAGAAGTACCAGATGCAAAGTTTATTTTATAATCCCTGAAATATGTGCTTGCAGTTCTTCCTTTTACAGTGTCTGTTATGACAGTTGTTGTAGTGCCATCATTTTCAATGGTTTGAATATTTATGGCAACTTCCGCACCATTTATATCACCATCATCTTCAAACTTTTGCAGGGATGGAAAGCCGAGGGTCACTCTTACGGCATTGACATTAGTATTAGTTATGGATCTTGATACAGGACTTGCTTTTGTAACAGCAACACCGACAGCATTTTCTGTTTCTATTTCAGAAATACCTTGTATTGCAGTTTGATTGGAAGTACCAAATCTCGGTTCAAAGGAAATATTGGGAAAGTTGAAATCTGTATCTGCTGGACTTGTATTGCTTGCAGTTGATTGTAAAACCTGAGTGCCGTTTAAAAATACATCTTTTAAAGCTGCATTGTTATATGCAGTTGTTCCCTGAGTAAGACCAGCAGCACTTGGAAAACCTTCAATTTCACCTTCTCCAAGAAGTTCAACTAATGTCTGAAACTGTTTTGAGGCAAGGACATCATCTGTAACTGTTGGATCAGTAAGTCTTGTATTTTCATCAAAAGCTGGAATTGTCATTATGTAGTTCCCTCTACCTGTACCGTATCAACCCCTGAACTGATCACAACCGAGCCAGTAAAAACTTCTCCATATATTATGCTGACGCTGACACCACTGACGCTCACGTTTTGGATGCCCGAAAATGAATATGAATTTGCCATTTGTGGGTCAGTATCTCCTACAGGACTTGGCCCTTCTACAACCGCAGGGGTTGGGGCTAATAAAGAAGTAATCCCACCTATTGCTAGATCCGTGACAACAGCCGTTGCGATACTACCAACCACTGGAATAGCTGATACTGCGCCAGCTACACTGGCAACCGCGCCACCAACGGCGGCGGCAGTTGTTATCGCAGCACCTGCCACAGCGGAAACAGCACCAACCGCGGCAGTAGCAGCAGTACCAATACCGCCGACAACCGCAGCTATAGCAGGGATTGATCCTGTTGCAATGGGTATGATCTGAATATCACCTCGACCTTTCATTGACAAAAAATCCAAGGAAACATCCATATTGTTCATCTTTACCTTGTAATATTGCTGACTCATATGTGCCTCTACTTCTGGAAAGTTACACATCAAAAAACGTATTGCCTCTGCTGGACTTGACACGGCAGCCTCAAAATATGATGAACCAAGAAATTTTCTCAATCTTCCATATACTTTTATCGTTTTAAGCTGCATACCTGTAAACCCCTCTAAGTGCTTGCTGATAACCTAAATCAAAAGGCTCTCGGCAACTTAATCTTTTTATATTATGATTCAAAATCATATTATCACCAATATAAACAGCAACATGATCTAAATTACCTGAAGTTGATTGAAATAGTAAAACATCACCAACTTGTATATCATTGTCAATATCTTGTTTTACAAAATTTAATTTTGGTAAAGCGTATTCAAATTCTGGATTTTTTATAAATTCTTTAATTTTTTTGGGTCTATTCCAATATGGAATGTCTATATTTTTTGTTTCTTTAAACCAATCTGTTACAATTGACCAACAATCATGTACACCCCAGATAAAACTTCTACCGATAAGTGACGGTGCTTTCCAGCCACTTGGTTCAAAAGAACACCATTCTTTCATCCTTACGCTGTAGATATGAGAAGGTAAATCTAAATACTCACAACTTGCTTTATCATTATCAGAGGGTTGTGGTGGCTCATAAGGGTGTGAATGTACAATACCAATTATTTCACCTGTATCTTCACATTCTGCCCAATCGTCAGGGTCGATAATAAAATATTCAAACCCAGATTCTGAGATATTTTTACAAGGCCAGTATGTCTCTTTTCCTTTTATAACTGCAAGCAATCCACAGGATTCTTTTGGCATACATTCTTCAGCGTGTTTTGCAGCATCAGTTTTCCAAGTCATGCGTTTACAAAAGTACCTACACCTGGAAAATCTTTTCTTGTGACCTGACGTTTTGGCGCACGGACTCCCTGCAAATCCAAAGCAGAAACCAATTCAAACTGTACGATATCTCTATTTTCTACAATTTTTCTATTAATAAAATAAATTTCCTGAGGCAGTTCTGCTGTGCTGTCTGGTGTGCCGAAAGGATTTTGATTTGATGGGAAATTGGCAGCATCTAAAAACTGGCTGAGAGTTCGTATGCGTACAAATTTTGCACCCTGAAGATCATTAAATGGTGTTGTGGCATTTACTGTTGCCATCAATGCTGTAATTGTTCCCAATATATTAGAAACTGTTATGGTCGGTCTTGGAAGCGACCCACGGCCAGAATATTCAAACCCTTCAGCTTGTATCGGAAATTTATCATAAGTATTACCTTGCCATATTATTGAGGCATTACTGTTCATACCAACCCCCGAATGAAACCTTGTTACATCGGTTGAGCCATGTAATGCAGAAACCAAAGTCAATGTATATAACTCAATAACAGATTTGTTTGTTAACGCCTGTAGTTCTGCTGTAGGTAATCCCATTACGGTTCAAATACCTCCCTGAAAGTGCAGTTTAATATTGCTCTGTTGTTATATGGTATGGTCTTTGTCCATGATTGACAGACAAATTTGCCAGCCCCTGATAACGTAACTGAGACATTACCACTGTTTGTTGCAGAAGAAGCTGCCGTCACTGTGAATGTATTGTCATCAGCAGTTGTTGCGATTGCAAAATCACCATCGGTTGCAGAACCAGAAGTGTAGTCAATGGTCACAACATCACCGATTGCAAGGCCATGATTAGTAATGGTTATGGTCACAGTAGTTCCGCTTTGGCTATATGTACCTGTTTTTGTAAAGCCCTCTCCTGGAGGTGTGAAGGTAAAACTTGCCTGATCATTTACACGACTACGCAAAAAGCCTTCTATGACATCAGATTGTGTTTCTGAGACATTGAAAGTAAGATCATATACTTTTGGATCTTGAGTCAGTGGAAGGCCAAATAATGCTCTGAACTCATAGCCATCTCCTAGTCTTGTTGACCTGATTCTTGGTGCGCTTGTTTTTCTCATCCCATAAGTGGGTTGAATAGAAGGAAAAGTTGCCATGTTACCTTGTTAAAAGTCCTCCAGGTCTTTTTTCTTTTATCAGTTGCGCCTGTACGGCAGCACCTATCGCTGCCCCTAAAGCCTGTGCATCTGTACTGTTGCCAGCCACAGAAGAACCCGAAGCATCTACGTTTACTGTAACCATATTTGTTGTATTATCACCTCCACCGATATCTGTGCTTGGTAGTATTGTTCCCGATGTTCGAGGAACAAAAAGTTCTGGTTGACGCTCTCCAACGATATATGGCTTACCAGCTTTTACAGGCCCGCCATTTGCTCTGAATAGCCCACCTAAAATACCCCCTAGGAAGCCACCAAGACCTTTTCTTTTACCACCAGAAGCAGAAGCCCCAAAGTTTTCACCAAAATTACCGAGGATTTTATCAATCTGTGCATCAATAATTTTATCTCTGATTCTGTTCAAAACATTTGTCATCGCCTGTCCAAAAGATTGTGCGCCTGTAATCGCATCTCTTAAATTACCCTTGATGCTTGTTTCAATCTCTTCACCCACTGCTGTCATTTTTTCTTTTAACTTTGCTGCTGCCTCTTGATTTTTCTTTTGAAGCTCCTCTTGTTCCTGTAATTTTTTATTCTGTTTTTCTATCTCATTTGTTTTATCTATTTCTGTAAGTAATCTTTTTTGAACTTGATCATAGTTTTTGTTGAGTTCTTGTAGTTGTCTTTTTAATGATGCCTCTGCTCTTTTATTATTGTTTTCCTGTGCTGTTCCTAATCTTTGTAAAAGTTTCTGTCTTTCAATAAATAATTTGTTAAGTTGACTTTTTAGGGCTGCCTTATCTCCTTCCTGTAATGCTTTTGTAAATTTTTTCTGCTCAGTTATATTTTCTATCAGAGCCGTTGTGACAGCACCAATACCCACAGCAATAGCAGCAAATGGCAAAGCGTTGAGAGCTATTGTAAGAACACCCCCTGCTGCTGCAACTTTGATCAACCCTGCTGCCAATATTGGTAAAAGCACAGACACACCCTTTGCTGCAAATGCTATCGCTGCAAATATCGCAGCAGTTTTTCCAATCGGTGAATTAATAAACTCAACTGATGCTTTTGTTAGTTCCGTCAATGCTTTGATTACAGGCAAGATAGCTGGGGTAAGCTGTTCTCCCACTGCCCTTGATAAGTTTTCAGCTTCATTACTTAGATTTTTAAACACCTGGGTCGGATCATTTTCCAAAATCGCCTTCAAATCCTCGCCACCTTGTTTTCCTAATTGTCTTAATGCCCTGATTACCACATCACTTGTCAACTTACCTTGAGCGGCAAGTTCTTTCAGTTTCCCTACATCTACATCCAACTCATCTGCTAATGGTTTTAGGATCAATGGAATCTGCTCTGATACGCTTCTAAATTCATCTCCAGCTAACCTACCAGAACCAAGAGCCTGTGCCAACTGCCTGAAGGCATTGGAGGCTTCCTGTGCGTTTGCACCACCTAATTTTGCAGCAGTGTTGAATCCGATGAAAGTTGTTCTAATATCCTCTAAACTAACTCCTAATGGTTTTAATCTTGCTGTAATATTTGTAACACCCTCAAGAGCTTCTGTTGCGCTAAGACCAAATAATTTCTGACCGTCAGTTGCAATTTTCTGGGCAGCCGAAAAATCTCCTGTTGCTTTTGTAAGTAGTCCTAAACGTAAATTTAACTTATCAAAATTTATTGATGTTCTTACTGCCTGTCTTGCCAATAATCCAAGACCAACACCACCAATAGCTGCTTTTAAACCACCAAACGATCTTTGTAGCGCATTGGTTCTATTTTGTACACCCTGCAAGGCTCTTGTTGCACCACTGGCATCAACTCTTAGGGTAACAACTGACTCTGCCACAAATAAAAAAAGCCTTTATTATATATTACCTTGAATTGTGTTTTTGTCGTTGCAAAGCTTTCTTTTCTTCTTCACGTTTGTTTTCATAATATGCAGCCCAATATATTAACTCTTCTTCTGATAAAGAAGTTCTCAGTTCATTTATTGTTTTACCTAGTTCCGTTGCGAGAAAAAACTCGAAGTTAAGCCAATTATCTCGCCTTATTCGTTTTTTGCTGTATCAATATCAAGTTGAATATCAAACAAAAACAATTCAAGATCATTTAATACTTTTTCAGGAAGTGATCTCTGTAATATCGGAGCATCTGACATATCAAAAGCTGGAGTGCCATCTTCTTTCTGTGCCATCTTGCAAAGTAACTGAGTTGAAACTGTCAGTGCTTCATCAGTGCCTGCTAACTGCTGCGCCTTTTGTCTGTCAAATCTTGTTATGGGTGGAAAATATATTGTGGTCAAAAGTTTACCAGATGCGTCTTTCAATTCATATTTACGTCTTACGGTCATCTCATCTTTATATGCACCGATGAGGAGGTCTGCTGTTCTTTGATTTGCCATAAGTTGGGGTTGATTAATGGATTAGTTAGATTGCTGAAGTTATAGTTCCAGTTGGCTTGAATGTGATGCTGATTGTGTTTGCCTCACCAAGGGTGGAGCTTTGATCAAAACTGGTGATGATACCATTGAATGATATTTTCTTTGTGGCACTTGAACTGTCGGGGAAAAGTTCAAAAGATGCTGTTCCAGCATCTCCAGTTGTCAAAACACCATCAACAAAAGTCGCTGTCTCACCTGATGCCGAATCATCATAAAGAAGTTCTGCTGTTCCCTCACCTTCAATAAGACCACCGACAAATGCCTTGAAAGTGTCACCTTGTGCTGTTGTCTCTTGGATGTCTTTGGTAATAGACATTGACCAGCTTGTAGTTCCTAATACAGGGTTAACTGAAGAGCCACCATCATCAAATTTGACTTGCCCAACATCACCTTTAACCTTTGCCATAACAAAAAAAAGAAAGATTTATAAATATATTAACCTTTTTCTGACTTTTTTACAGCCTTTTTATTTGCTTGTTGTTTTTCCATATATCTTCTGCATTGATTATCCCAATACTGTGGCTCTCTTCTACCTTTTACAGCCTCGATAACATCAAGCATTTCTTCTGTGATTTCCATTTACAGATCCTCATAAACATTAAAAGTAATTCTAATCTGTGTTTGAAACTTACCTTCTGGACTTGATGCAAATACTTCAGGGCCAACAGGAGAATCAAAAATTACATTAGATACTGTCACTCTATTGTATAAGTCTCTCAACCTCTTGCAAATGGTGTAATTAGACCCTGCGCCGATACCTTCTTCTGTAAATATATTAAGAACAACCAAACCGACAACATTGTTAGTTGCTGCGCTTGTATCTCCCTGGGTCAGATATTCATTTGCACCGAAACTTGTAAGACATTGAACAAAGGTATCTTCTGTTGTCGAATCAAATGCCATATTGTTAAAAATGACAGGAATAACTGGACTTGATGCCAATTCTGTAGCAAGTCTTGCCTCGATTGTGGATCTGACGGTATTAAGATCTGTTGCTGCCATTATTTTTTCCTCACTATTCTTGCAAGTTGTCTAGGAATATAATTTGTTGTCAGTTCTTTTGCAATAAGTTCTGGGAATCCAGGCACTGTTCCCTGTCTTGTTTTATATTGACCACCCCATGTTGGAGGTAAATTAATCCCAAAACAAACAGGTTCTGCATATGGCAGATTGTTTGTAATTGTTCCTTTAAATTTTTGTATTTTTGTCTGCCATGCAGCCCTCAGATCACCACCTTTATGCTTCAATATTGATTGCTTGAAAAATTCTGGGAGAGCATCAAGTTCTGATTGTGTGTAATTATCAGATGAAAAAACTGGTGTTGCTTTTTTTACTCTTGCTGTCCAGTTAAGAGTAGTTGCCTGCACAAGATCAACCACTACTTCTTTCATCACATCATCAATCTGATTTAATTTTATCTGCCTGACCATAGTTACCTCAAGATAAGATCAAAACTTATTGCTGTATTATTTTGCTCGTTTGTTATAACTTGAATAACTTTAAACTCAACACTGCTTATAACAACTCTGTCTTTCGTAGTTGGTACAAAAGATAAATCCCCTGCTGATATTGTTAACCTTTTATCTTGGGATTCAATCAGATCATTTACCTCAGATCTGTTTACATTTGTCAACGCACCTTTGACGGTAGTATCAGATGTGGATTCTGTGATAGCTCCAGTGGTTGTGTTATAACTGCCAGCCGTTACCTGTCTGATAGTCACATCACCTCCAAGCTTGCTCAGAGTCTTTGATGCTGCCTTTTTTAGTGCGTTGGCAAGACTCATAAGAAATAAGCGATGACCTGACCACTTGCAAGAGTGATACTTGTTATCACACCACAAACTTCAGAAGAAGCTTTCATTGTGATGCCGTTGATAGTTGAAGAACCATTTTCAGTGATATTCTCAGCAACAAAAGTTGCCTCCGCATCTGTCAGACAATGCACCTTACCAAATCTGCCAGTATGGGCAGCCGTATTAGTAATAATGATTGCTGCTGGATATTCGTAGCCGTAGCCCATTTTCATGACCTCTTGATTTGTAAGTTTGCTCTTCCACCTATTCTAATACCCATCAGGTAATGATCAACTATAGGTGGGATTCGATC
>VTLG01011139.1_pt1 | contig 34873 bp, 37 predicted proteins | sample 4694571 | NCBI WGS metagenome assembly VTLG01 (sample SAMN12604809, study PRJNA352737) | marine metagenome | biome: ENVO:00000447; feature: ENVO:00000209|ENVO:00000569|ENVO:01000036; material: ENVO:00002151; isolation source: viral sequences binned using virsorter ...
TCTCCTCCTCAGGCTCAAAGTCTACCGTCACCCCGCCATCGTCTTCTTCCGTAATCTCAATCTCTATATCGGGATCCGTGAGCAACGGCTCGTCGGTACTGGGTATTTCTAGCTCTATCTCGGCCTTTAGATCCTCTTCGTCCAACTGCGAAGGGACGTTTGTGTCCATTAAACTTCCAACTGTGTCTACCATGTTATGTTCCTAAATTAGTAATACGCCCTCACCTTAACAGAATTTTCTTCATCTTGCCAGTCATCTGTTGGTAATTGTACAAAATTACCCTGACGATACCTCATAAGGGCCTGTGTCATGCTATCCACCAAGTCGTCATACTCACCATTGGGAAAAGCTGCCACCTCCTCTATCATCTCATCCGCCCACGTCTCATCGGGGGCCCAGACCATACCCGCCTCAAACAGCGGACTAACCGCATGGACTCTCGTCACCTTGTCATTACCCTTACTAGGCGTAAAATTAACAACAGGTATACCCGTCTGTCTCATCTCATGTGTCAACGGCATACCACTCGCCTTGGCCTCTACAATTACCGCATCAGGCTCCCAGTATTCCCACAACTCAAATGCCATGCCCTTCAACTCAGGAAAGTCCCACCGACCCTTCTTACTGTCCAACAAAATTAAATTAGGGGCTCCGCCCTCCTCAGGAAAGAATACACCCCACGTCGTAATCGCACTGTAGTCACTCGTCTCCCTCTTACTAAAAGCCGTATCATAACTCTGTATCACATACTGCAACTGAGGTATTCTCTCTTTCTCCCAACGCCTCCACCACTCGCGCGGTATAATGGCATTCTCCTCACCCGTCGGGTTCTGTTGATACTGGGCATTCCATTTACTAGGCGGTATGGAAGCGCGGACCGCGGTCAAATCATCCAAACTCCAAAACTCAGGCCAACACGGCTTGCCATCCTCAAAGATAGCAGGTAACTCCACAATCTCCCACTGATCCGCCCTGTCGTCCTTGGCCATCGCCCGCATCAACTGACCCGTCATGTCCTTCTCCGACCACCGCGTCTGTACCAAAACAATACTACCGCCCGGCTGTAAACGCTGTCTAGGTCCGCCCGTATACCAATCCCAAGCATCGTCAAAACCACTACTGCTCATCGCCGTCTGCTCCGAGTGAGGATCATCAATAATCACCAAGTCACCACCACGTCCCGCCAAGTTCGAGCCCACACCCACAGCATAATACATACCACCACTGCTCGTGTCCCACCGACCACTGGCCTTACTATCCGCCGCCAACTTAACGTCAGGAAACACCATCTTATAATCATCACTGTCAATCAAATTCTTGGTCTTCCTACCAAAATTAACCGCCAGTTCCGTCGTGTGTGTCGCCTGAATGATTTTCATTCGCGGATTACGGCCCATCATCCACGCAGGAAACAAAAAGGAAGCAAACTCACTTTTCGTGTGTCGCGGAGCCATGTTGATAATCAAGCGTTTTAGTTCGCCTTTCGCGACCCGCTGAAGCTTCTCCGCTATGATATAATGATGCCTACCTGCAATAAAATCGGGCCACATGGAACGTACAAAAGTTAAAAAATTATCCTGACAAGCCTCGTTCTTTTCAAGCTGCGCTAACCGCAGTCTGAGCTTCAAAAGTTTATCTTCATTGGTCTGATTTATCTGTACATTCATCGGGGGTCCCTGAGCGTTAAAATAGCACTTTTTTCAAAATAGTAAATACTTGTTCGTTTTTACGCATAAATATTTGTGAAAAACATGGCACTTGCACTCGTGCCACAAACACGCGGGCGGTGGTTTCTGGTGCGATTTTTTTGGTTTTTTGATCGTGAAAAATTGACCCGATAAAAACGGGCCCCGTAAAAATTATTGGACCAAAATACTCGGCCCGCGGTGCGCGGTCCTAAAATATTTTATCTCGGACGCGGTACAAGATTCGGAGTCGGAAATATCCCGCCCCGAATAAATAAGCGGGAATAATTACCCGCGGTCAGGTAAAATCAATGGCGGTTGCTGGTCAACTGTCCGCGGTTCATGGTTCTGGTACGTTTTAAAGGGGGCTAGGCGGGCGGTTCTTCGCTTGTTTTACTAAAATAAAGAAATAAAAAAAGGCGGTACTGAGACCGCCTTAATTTTGATTATATAATAGGTTTACATTATGCCACTAATTCTAAAAAACTTTCAGAAGCGGTCACATTGTTAACTTCGCGCTCTCTTTGAATAAGTGTTGTTTCTACATTGTCCCGATTAGCAGAATTTTTAACAGTAAAAGAGCCCGTTGAATGACTAGCGTAATGAGTAAGCGCAGAATATAAAGCCCAAACGGTTGACCCTCTTTGCTCCGCCTCTTTTTCAAATTGCTCCATTAATTGCGCGGTTTTTCTGCTTTTTGCTTCACCCGCAGTAAATCCTTTTTTTTCTGCTCTTCTAATTTCACTTTCTGAAGCGGGATAATTATCCTGTAAAACTTTAAAAGCTTGCTCAAAATTAATTTCTTTATTTGCCCACGCTTGCCAAGTTTGAACTTTTAATTCGTAATATTCAACTTGCTTTTCAATAAATGGCTTTACCTGAGCGGGGTTAAAACTAGCAGTATGACCAAAAGCAGTAGCCATTAATTCTGCGGAAGTGCAACCATTGGTACAAAATAAATCTTCCGCGCCCGCTTGCAATCTGATTGCAGTTTGACCGCCAAAACTATTAATGATCATAACACGAAAATTTAACTGCGTTTTACTACCCGTTAATTGGCGGATATCTCGACCTAACCCGTCAAAAGAATAACCCCAACGGCATATAGAACCATTATCTGCGGTTTTTTCAATAAGCTTAATATTCTGTAAAGCTTCTTTTGGTAGTGAATCTTCTAAACCCTCGCGCACCGCATTATCTAATGCAGAATTATCCGCGATAGCATACCTTTTTTTCATTACGCCAAGCGGAGTACTATTATCGGTTCTTATAATAGCTTGACCCGTTTCCATTGGTACGGGTACATAATCCCCACTAACATTACGTAAATAAATCGGGGTTTTTACGGCCGAAAAATTTACTTTTTCCAATGGCGGGAATACTACGTCTGCAGTATTTTCTGCGGTTGCAATTGCGTTGTTGATCAAATTGTCTACTATTTTATTCATTGTTTTTTACTCCATGTTAATTAATAAAATAAGGCGGGATAAACTAGCCCGCCCCATTAATATATATTATTTCTCTTATATTGCAAGCTTTATTATTCTACTATCCAACCGCTTATAGTTTTATAATCGCATAGCGTTGCAAACTTTTTAATATATTCTTGATCCAATTCTAGCCCGTCCCCTTTGCTAAAATATCCGCCACTATAATCTATAAATAATTTGTTTTCATGCGCGATCTTAAACATATCTTTCGTTAGTACATCAATTGCGGAATCAATAACGCTAAAACTACACCTATCATCATATACCTTGTAATGTTCACAATCCATCCCGTCCGAGATAATAAATAGTTTTGCGTCCGTATAACCGCCCCTTACATCCGCGCCCTGATGTATTTGAATAAGAACATAATTTTCGTTGTTATCACTAATTAAATTAGTACCCTGAACAACTTGACTAAAACAGATACTCCAATTGTATGTATTCCAATCAACATTTTCATCACCGCTTACAGTTTTAAATCCATAGGAATTTAAAAAGTTTTCTCCCTCTTTACTCACTCCATAATAATTATCGCTATCCCAATTATTAACTTTCATAGCGTTAAAATCTTTACATATTTTGCATTCATCTAATACTTTAGATAATTTATGGAATACGGATACGGTAGGGATTAAATCTATTCTATTAATATTCTTAAAATTATTTTTAAAAGGCTCATTTTGTTTACGGTCATAATAAACATCAAAACTTAAAGTAGCCTCAGGTTCATCTTGAAAGTCTTTTATTGTTTTTATTTGGTTACGTTGCCAATTCCTATTACTAGCCCCGCCTGAATCCAAAAAATGAGTTCCTGTATTTTCGGTTAACATTTTATAAATAGTTTTTTTTACGTCCACTTTATCAAATAAATAATCAACTAATTCCTGATCGTTCATATTTTCAATTTGTTTTTCCATTATGTGATTCTCCATATATATAATTTATCCCATACATATAACATTAAAAAAGGCGGGTTGTAAATAGCCCGCCTTAATTATTTTTATTTGGCGTTATAAAAATAAACTAAATCACAACCAAATTCATAAATTTGATCTTTACTAAATCCTCTTAAAATAAGAGAAACAATTTTTTTTCTATTAAGAGGGCATTTAAGCCACCCATAAAAAAGAAAATATCTTTCAATTTCATTTATCTTTTCATGCATTTTAAAAACTACCCCACCTCAGCAGTTGGTAATTTATCATAATCTTTAAAATCCATATCAAGCCAAAAAGTTTCAAGCTTACCTACAACACCACCAAATAAAATATTAACTCTCATTTCAATATCATTATGAACGAGTGAAAATATAATAGGATATTTAAAAGTATCTCTTAATACTTTGTAGTTGTCGGGGCGAATAGAACGATTTTTCTTTGTTCTAATCGCTTTGTTGTTAAGACGAATTATATCTCTTTTTGTTAAATATTTAGTCATTATTTTTCTCCATTTCCTTCTCTTCTGCAAGCCTTTTATTTTTCAATGTATATAACCTTAATAAATTATTCCTATCGTAAGGATGGTATAAATCTTTATCCAAATCAATGTGTTGATGTTTAGGATATCGCGATTCAATCTCCCAAATTTTATCTTCAATTTCTTTAGATGTTAATTTCTTTGTCATAAGCGAATCTCCATGTATATAATTTATCCCATACATAATAAATAAAAAAGGGGACTAGTCAAGCCCCCTTAAAATTTTATCTTCTCCGCCTTGTTTTATTGGTTTTCTTCATAAGTTCATCATATTTATCACCATACAATAACTTACCAATCCAAGTTAAAATAAACAATCAATCACCTCCTTTTACATTTTTTAATTTAGAATAATCTTTGTTAACCCAGACTACTTTTTCATTTAGAATAAGCATTGGTTCACCTTCTGCTTTCGCTTTTTCTATATGTTCTTTTTCTTCTTCTGGGTGAATATCCCAATAGTCTTGTTCAGCCTCTCTATCTTTATCTCTCATTAGTTACCGCCCTCTTTCAATACTTCAACATTTTCTACATGATTTTCACAAGATATGGTGAAATATGGTACTAATGTTGTAGGTGGAGTTGTTCTCGGATAACTCCCAACAAGGGCATTAGCCTCTTTAATAGCAAGTTTTTTAGCCCCTTTCTTACTATTAGCTTTTACAACAATTTCTCGTTTTGTTGTACACACTACAGTTATTTCATACGTTTTCATTACTCCTCCTCCCTACTCCATTGGCCTATCAACATATTTTTTATAGTCGTCTTTAATCTCTGAAGCCCATCTGCTTAACTGTTTGCAGATATTTTCAAAATTACTTTCTTTAGTGCCATCACTGTGATCGTTTAGTTCTGCCTCTTCATCTACCCAATCTTTAATAGTTTTATAAATAAATTTTTGTAATTCTTCCTCGGACATCACTCCTCACCCTTTTCCCAATAACCAATAAAATAAAGCAGGCTTTCACAAACTTCGGCTCTACCCTCAAGTATACCATCCTCATAAGTTTCCTCCCACTCCTGTTCATTTGCCTGATCAATTTCTTCTTTGAGCCAAGCCTTAATCTTAATAATAAGTTGGTTTGATAAATCATCTGGATTACCTCTCATCACTTAACCTCCCTCTTCTAATTCAATGTTTTTGTTTAATATTTCAATAACATTATTAATCTCTTCAATCGTTTTGTGGAAATTAACATGAGTTTCTAAAAGATGATGTTGATCCTTACAATTATTATAGTCATCAATCTCAATATTTTTTAAAGTTTCAAGTGCAATCACTGCATCTTTAAACTTATACGGGTTGTTATCCATCACTTAACCTCCATGTAATTGTGATTCGTTTATGATATAGAATTATATGGGATAAATCAAGTCCCACAATATTTCCCATTCAAAAGGTGCTTTCCAACTTCCAATTGGCTCGGTCTTTAATCCATTTGTTTTAAGATCAATAGCCTGATCCGCTTTATATAAATATAACTCGGCCGTAGTAGTTGGATTGTTCTGTTTCTTTATAAGTACCCAAGAGCTACTATGCTTATGTCTTGTAAGCCAAGCTACCTGATGAGGACTAAGATTAACGGAGTTAGCCTTGACAAACTTTAGTTCGATAAAATGAAATAAACCCTTTTCATCACAAATAAGAAGATCAGGAATACCTTGGCCTGCCCAATTCTCAATCCTTGTTAGGACTAAGTTCCTCTTCGACCTCTTGATGGCTGATTTCAGTTGCTGATATAGTCCTGCTTCCTTCTTGTTCGTCTGGGGTAATATCAATGGTTTGTTCACCATAAGACCTTTTTATTTCTTCGATTGCTTTTACAACTTCTTCTTTACTCATACTATCTATTGATCCGTGCCTTATCTCAGACTTGTTCACATAGATGTCCCCTTGTGCCATACCTCTACGAAATTCTGCTTGAACGGCGGCTGAATAGGCCCCGTTTTCCAAAGCCATATCTCTTATTCTTTGTAAGTCCCGAATGTGTCTAGCGTAAGTTACTCCAAACTTCTCATCCAAAAGATCTCTTTCTCTTTTTATGGCGGCTACTACATGAGGGCTCAAATGAGGATTAGTAAGCTCGTAAGCTCTAATATGTGCAGAGGATTTAGAATACCCTGCTTTCATAGCAGCTTCCAATAAAGTTATCTGTCCGTCGTTAGATACTAGCTCCTTAACAAAAAGCTCCTGTCGTCTAGTTAGCTTCTGATCTTTATGAACTCTAACACGACCTCTCTTCTCATTTGGATTGCGTGGTGGTTTCTCTTTTACCCAAGATGGTTTGGGGTTATTATTCAAAGTTAGTGATCTTGGTATTTTTTTATAATCAAGCTTTGAACTCTTATTTAAGTTTGCCATACTCTGCTCCAACTATAAGTCTTTTCTTATATGTACGATACTTTCTTTATATATTCCAGTAAAATATTTTTTTAAAAAAAATGAAAAATATTCACATTAAGCCAAATCGAGGGTTACATTTTTGTATTTCAAGGTGTAACCTTTTATGTAACCTAGTTTTGTCCTTATATATAAGGGGTTTTGTACCAAAGGTTACACGGTTACACTGGTTACACCTATTTTTCACTAAAAATATTTTTTTTTATTTTCTCAGCTATATAAGTAACCGTAACCGACAACAACAATATTTATTGTTATTTTATCTGAGATTGTTTATAATTCTTTTTATGTCGTCGATGTTACCACCTTCTATTATTCTACCACCTGAAACGGCTCCTGATGAGCCTATTGGTAGTCAAACCCCTACTGTTGATCCTAACACAGGGCTCAATCCCTATTTTGATCAATTCAATCAAATGCAACAGGGGTTTCAAAACACTATGCAACAGATCCAAAACGATCCGTTTCCTCTGCTTGAACAGTTCCTTGGTCAGCGGGCCATGAGCCAAGTAGATCAGGCCATGCAACCTATGCAACAGGAGGCCCTACAAAAAGTATCTGGTGTGATGAGTGGTATACGGTCCTTGGTCAACGAAGCGTTTCCTAATATGTCTGGCGGTGGCATATCCACGACGGGTCAGTTGGGTCAAGGCATAGCGTCCTTGGGTGGTACGGCCATACCCGCAGCTCCTTTTACAAAACCTGCTGAAATCCCTTCAACACCTATGCAACCTCCTATGATGGGGGGTGAAAGTATTGGAGACAAATTATTTGGTACTAAAATGACAGATATTGTTGGTTCTTTTGGTTCTGAAGTAACCACACCTGCGTTTACAGGACCTAATAGTCAAAACACTTATGTTGGTGGTACTCTTGTAACGCCAGACTATGTACCCAAAGTAGGTTTGGGTGGTGATCCTGATGCACCTAAAACAAATTTACCACCTGCACAAATGTTAAGTTTATTTAATCAACAAATGGGTGGTCCTGTAACGGCAACGGCGAACCCTACACCTAAAGTTCCTTCTTTTATGGATGAAAGTGGAGGAGCTATAGATTTTTCTATTGTAAGTAATCCTGTTCAAGAAACACCTGCATTTAAAACTTCTTTAACTCCTATAGGTCAAACTAATTTTGATGACTTATCTCCAGAGAAACAAAGTGAAATGTTAGCAAGTTTACAACAGGCACAACAAAATTTTAATTCTTTGGAACCTAAACCAATGGTCGGGGGTAGTGGCATGGGTAATCCGATGGCCTTAAAAAATCCGTTAATCAACTTAGCTTATAACTTTAATATGGAGAACTCTCCGTTTTAAATTGAAAAAGCCCCGTGAACCACGGGGCTTTGGTTGTTATTTGGCTACATAATCAAGACTAAACCATTTACCTCTATCTGGTAAATCTTCAGTCATACCTTGGTGATGAAAAACGTATGTTTTTCCGTATTTGGTATGTCTAACAGTAAAAAACATTCTATCCCAAATTCCTAATTTAAGTAAAACTTTATTAGCTAACTTACAATTTTCTTGAGCTTCTTCAAAACTATCAGCTTTTTCTAGTTCTATCCAAATTCTTTTGAAATCAGGTTTTTCTATATCTTGTCTACTTTTTTTGTGAGCTTCATATTCACGATCTCTTTCTTCTTTACTAAAGAAAACTTGAGTTTGTTCCAATCCAAATTTTCCATTAATAGCTCCGACTAAATCGTAAAGTTCTATTTCTGAAGTGCAACCTTGTTTATCAAATTCATCTTCAAAATCAAAAGTATACAAAACAATATTTTCTTTTATCATATTAAACTCCATGTTTAAGTTAAAGTAATCTCCGATCATCGACAGGTTTCTGTCTACGAATAGTTTTCCATCAATGTCAAAGAGCAAGTGATCCATGACGAATCACTATATTTATTATATCAGATTTATCTTATACTGTCAAGTGTGATAAAAATGTCACTTATGTATAGCTATCCATACAATCCCGACTAGGATGAAAAGTATAGCAATGACGACGCTGACATAAAAAAGAGTTATCAATCTTTACCAACAACAAAATGAGGGTCCACCTCATTGTATTTACAGGTTTGCTTTTCGACGTAATAATTATCCTTGGAAACTTCTTGAACCGTGATCCCCTGACAACAGTCCTCTACAACGGAATGACACTGTGAGCATTGCTCGTGCCCATGAACATAAATGGTTTTGGCTTCGCAGCCACATCTATTGCATCTCATCTATTTCCTCCATTGTCATTGGATAGACAAACACGGGTGTTTCTTCGCCGACCCATGCACCTACGGTATTAAATTCTAAATACTCAACGGCTTCTTCTTCTGTCATCTTGTCACGATCTACTAGGATCTTAACGGCTTTGTTAAAATCATAAACAAGAACGTCCTCTTGGGAACATCTCCTGCCGATCCCGATAAGTGCATCATCAAGTCTGTTTGCTTTTAAAATCTGACTACTCCTCTTTACCCATATTAACAATAATATTTGGTCTGGGCAACGGTTCTTTAACATACCACTCTTTTTGTTTGTAAGATATAAAACACTTATAGCCCTCGCCATAAATCTTATCGCTCCACATTTGACACTCTTCGGACGTGGTAAAGTGCATGACGGTCAGGAGGCTATACATAATGACTTGATTGGTCATACTTCCCTCCCTAATCCCCTTAATTTCAATACATAAGTTTTAAGTTCTTCTCTTGCTCTTTCGTGATCCCTAGCTACGTCCTTGTGTCTTTCTAGTTCAAAGACTTTGGTTTCGTAGTGATCTACCTGTTTTCTTAAAAAATTTAGTTCATACTCTTCTGCAGGACTAAGTTTTTTTGTCATCCTCTTTCCTCTCTTTTTTTGTAACTTTAAAAAGACGAGCGGGTAATTTTCTCCAAACCCAACGACTAGTGTATTCTTTGTTGGGTTTGTAGAATTTATTTATATTAAACTGCTCGGCTAGTGATTTTTTGTCAGGCATATTTTTTTATGCCTTGATTGTGTAAGCTATCTTTAAGTTTTGCAAGTTCGTCTCTATCCTCAGATTTAATTGCATTACCTACTTTATTATTTTCTTTATCATATTTTCTACAACGCATTTTGAATATATGATGGTTTGCCCAGTTTAAACCGCATTTTACAGAACAAAAATTACCAAAAGGCATTTTCCATTTTCCTGTGTAACAAGTATAATCATAATAAATTCTACCGTCGGCACTGGGTCTTGCTTTCTCGGATCTCACTTCAAGATTACCTTGATATTTTTCACCGGGTGTTTCACTAACAAATTGTACGGTTTCTTTTTGTGCTTTCTTTTGACAGTTGTAACAAGTTACACAATGGTCCAACAATTTAGGACCTGATAAATCACCCCTCCTCATTTTTAACCTCCATGTTTGCTTTTAGTACCTCAACAAAACTTTTCATGGATATCCAATATCCATCAGACGGTAAACTCATGTTTAAAAAATCTTTGTGAGTAAAATAACCTGCTTCATCATATTCTGCCCACACACCACTATTGGTAAAATAAGAGGCCCCATCTTGTTTGTTGCCTATCACCCAATAAGGATAACCGTTTTTGTCATATAATAAGTTTTCATATTCTATTTCCATAATATACCTCCATAAGAATCAGTATGCGCTTTTATGGGATAACTGTCAAGACATAAAAAAAGAGCCGTTGTTATGTTGGTTTGAACAAATCATAGGATTAACAACGACTCTTTAACACATGGAGTGACTAAACCGTAAAAGATATTATGGGATATGTCAAACTCTTTTTTCAGGTGGTTCTGTAGAAAAGGTTAATTCTTTATTTTGATAGGCTTCATAGACTTGATACATGATCTTCAACTGTCCCCCCATCGTGCGCCCCTGTTCGCGGGACAAGGCCTTTAATTCTTTGTACACTTCGATAGGAACAAGCACACTTTTCCATTTAGTTGTATCCATTTTGCATCTCCTTTAATGAGAATATATAAGATTTTATTGGATTATTCAAGGGAAAAAGGGTGCCCTCCTCGAAAGGGAGAAAGGAGGGCACAAGTTTGAGATGGTATACAGGTCATTGAGCGGTTCCCCAACTGCGACCCACCTCCACATCACATTTGTTAGGCACCTCCAAGGGTACTGCATTTTCCATGATTCGGGAAATATTTTCTGCATCTGGCTTATCTTGGACAGAAATCGCTACCTCGTCGTGTATTTGTATGAGAGGGACGCGACCTGATTGGTAAATATCGACCATAGCTTTCTTTGTCATGTCCGCGGCCGACGCTTGAATAAGCCTGTTCAGGGCTTTGTAAGTATAAGCCCGCTTGAGCTTGGTGGTCTTACCATATTCCTGTACAGCTTGCTCAAAAGGCATGGCCTTGTTCATTTCAAAGCGGTCAGGTTCCCATAAATCAAAGCGGCATTTTCGGCCGAGTAGTGATCTTACGGAGCCTGAGCTATCTCGTTCATTTAAATGGTTCATTACCCCGTTCATCAAGCCCTTCACAAAGGGCACTCGCTCGTGGTACTGACTAATAATGGACTTGGCTTCCTCTACTTCTATGCCTAATTGCTCAGATAACTTGTTGACACCCATGCCATACATCATGCCGAGGTTAATGGTCTTGGCGGACTTACGCGGTATCTGTGCCATTTCTGCAACCATCGTATGAAAATCGGTAGTCGGATCGCTATTATAAGCTTCGACAAACTCTTTTGCGCCTTTGAGCGGTACTTTTCTGGATACACCAAAGACATGAGCGTAGTGAACCAAGATCCGTGGCTCCTGTTGCGAGAAATCAATAGAACCCCACTGCTCTCCCTCTTCAGGTAGGAACAAAGAGCGGATCATAGGACCTAATTCAGGATCTCTAGCGGGGATCTGCTGTAAATTAGGGTTGTTCATGGATATCCTACCCGATACCGTGCCCCCTTGGTCGGAGCGTATCTGGTTGATATGACTATGAATGCGTCCGTCTTTGTGGCAATGCTTCATAATTGTGTTGATAAACGTACCTCTGGCCTTGTTAATGTTACGCGATTGCACAATAAGCTTGGGTAAATCATGCGGATGCTCTGATAAAAACGCTTTTGTAAACGACGGTGCGCCCTTTTCGGTCTTTGGGTACTTGATATTAAGGGCATCAAAGCCTTTTGCAAGCGATTGAGCCGCCCAAATCTCTACATCGTGACCTACCATGCGTCTAATCTGCTGATTTAAAACAACTTCCTTCCTAACAAGGTCATCTTTGGTCCTCTCTAGTGCGTCTTGGTCAATTCTAACGCCTTTCCATGTCATATCAATCAAACAGGGCAGTAAATTTAGCTCTAAATCAGCTATTTTTGACAATCCTTGCTTGTTTATCTCGACAGAAAAGTAATTCCAAAGGTCCAAGGTCAGTTTTGCGTCGTCGGTAGCGTAAGGACCTACAAACATGGCAGGTAACTTCCACATTTCAGCTTTTGGATCGACACCAAAGGCAGATGCAGCCTCATTTAACTCTTTTTCGGACTTGGTTTTGCTTAAATAGTCGTAAGAAAGCGCATTTAAGCTATAACTAAAGCGGTTTTCGTCCAATAACGAGGCAATAACCATTGTATCAATGATTCTACCATTTAAAGTAAAGCCCTCTTGTCTAATCCACCCTGCATCATACTGTGCATTGTGCATAATTTTATCTGCAGGGCTCTCAAAAACCTTTTTTAACCACCTATTGACAATTCTTTCGTCTAAATTACCCCCGCCGACGTGTTTGACAGGGATATAATGTGACCATGATTCGGTGGCAATGGCATATCCTACAATCATCCCGTCTCCTGTAGGCCAACCCGGTCCTTTAGACTTGATGTTTGGATCTCTGGTTTCTACGTCTATGGCAATTTGCTTACAGTGACTGAGATCGGGTAGTTCATAAGGGGGCACCCATTCGCTCTTGGGTGCAAACATTGTTAGTTGTAAGGACATCTCATCCTCCATTTTGGTATTGGTTTGAGTTCTTTACCATCAAGAGTTATGTAAAAATTTTTGCAATCAAACTTAACAGATGCGTCACCGTAGTGCATTTGCCTGTGGTGATTAGCACAAAGACACATAATATTGTCGGGCGTATCGGTACCATTTTGAGAAAGTGGGATGACATGATGAGCCTCTGAGTATTGACGACCGTTTTCTTTTATAAAGGAATAGTTTTCAAAAATACCTTGTGCCCTACATATTTGACACTCATCCTGAAAATGTTCTTTGACTAAATCTCCATTAGGACCACGTTCTATACGTTTAGATTGTCTCAAGTCCTCTTCTTTTTCTTCCTTTGTTTGATAAATCTTTTCTGGATAAGAAATGATATCGACGTCTCTCACATAGTTTAATTGTGTATACTTACATTGTTTGAGGTAATCTAATTCTTTGTTGCCTGAAACATTAGCTGTAAATGAAAAGTTCATGCCCTCAATGATGTCATGTTCATCTGAAAAACGGTTGAAACTTTTGCTGTTTGTTTTATAGAGATTCTCATAAGTGTCTTTAAAAAAGAAACCATCTTCACCAAGAAACCATTCATCTGTTAAAGAATTAATATTTCCATACTTTGTATCTACACAACAAATAAATCTTAAATTAAATTTTTTCTTTTTTTCACCTTTTTCAAACCAATGCTCTGAACCTTGATAATCGGATAAAATTTTATACACCTGAGACATAGAGTGTTTATTGCAAGCCATTACTTCTCTCCGCCCAAAGCACCATAGCCACAAATATCAATCCAACTGTCCTCGTGGTCAGGTGTTTCTATTAGTCGAGAAAGCTTGGTGGCTACCATACATTGATATACTTGAGGCACGGTTACTTCTTTTTCCAATAAAACAGACCACATTTTTGCAATGCGCTCATGGTTTTTATAAGCGTCCCCATAGTCTTTGGCTCTGGGTCCGTTGATCATTAACTCTGCCTTTTTTAATATTTCTGCTCTTTTCATAAATCGTAACTCCTCGTTGCGTCTTCGGGTTCTACTATATATAGATTTTCTTTTGCCCTTGTTACGCCCACGTAAAAAACCCGATGGATATCATCAGGTTCTAAACGTGAGCTTTGTTCAGCTGCCCACGACAAGTCGGTATGTAATACGACATTATCGGCTTCTCCTCCCTTTGAGCCGTGGATCGTGGACACTGAAATGCGGGGAATACCATTGAATTTTTCTCCCCGTCTCAACATGGCAATAATATACGCTCGTTCCTCTTCAGGAATTTTATCAAGCGCAAGATGCCATATCTCTTCTAGGTCTTTTAACAGACCAAAGTTATCTTTTAACTCAACATAGGTAATCATATCACCGTCATCTAAACCATTAAGCTTTTTGTAACCACGCTTTACACCCTTGCCGACGGACATATAGTGATACATGGTTCGTGCTTCTTTACCTGAGATAGGTCTTTCTTTACGTAAGTCCTCCCAAGCATTGACGGCAATACTGATCTTTTCATTGATAGACCGTGAGCCACGGTATTCAAACAGTAATCCATTGGACCGTAAAGTATTTTTAACAGGGCTCAGTTGATACCCCGCCTGAGCTAGAATGAGCCACTCGCCCTCGGACATATCTAATTGATTGATATCCCAAATACGTTCTACCTGTCCGTCTAAGTTCCTTGGTTCATACTTCTTAGCATGACGTTTTTTAATGCGCCTAGCTACATTTTCTGCAACGCAATGTACATTCTTAGGGACACGGTGGGATTGAGACAAGGTTTCTGAGGGGCTATCCATCGTAATAAAATGATGTACATCTGCACCCGCCCACTTATAAATAGCCTGATCATCGTCCCCTGCACAGTACATCTTCTTTGACTTCTTCTCTATAAGATGAGCTATCTGCCATTGTAAAGGAGACAAGTCCTGTGCTTCGTCCAGAAAACAAAGGTCAAAGTCAGGGCAATAACGGTGAGACTCCTGTACAAACTGTTCAAGCATATCGGTAAAATCAAACAAACCGTTTGCTTCTTTGTACTTCCTGAGCCCCCTGTCAACATAATCAACTGTAACCCAAGGCTCCTCAACAGTGCTATTATCATATTGTTGTTTTAAGGATACCCTTCTGAGACGAGCTAGATTGATAAGACCAAGGATCGGGTCGTGAGCCTTGAGCACATCAGGTAGGTCATCGGACGACGGTTTATCTACATGAAGAGTAATACCTATCTTCTCGGATAGTTCCCTATAGTTCTCTGTTTGCATAACCTGTTCAGTCCGTATGTCGGACAGAGTAAGGGCAAGACTATGTAAAGTACGAAAATAATATAGATCTTTTTGTGGATCTAGTTTAAAGCGTTGGCAAGCTCTTTCCTTGGCTTCGTGGGCAGCTTTGCGGGTAAAAGCCAAGAATGCTATTTTGTTTGGGGTCACACCTGAGGAAAGGGCTTCGTCTACCATATTAAGTAGCGTAGTGGTCTTACCTGTGCCGGGTGGTCCAAATATCCTAAACATTACCAAGGGGTCTTTCTTTTATCACCAAACTCAGGTGTATCTACTTCTACTGCAGAAAACTCAAAGGCAGGTATCTTCCATACCCTGAGTGTAGACCCTTTGATCTTGAGGACGGTGCTTTCACCTTGTATGTCCCTAAGTCTTTGGGCCACCTTATGAGACTTGTATTCAAAAAACCTATTCTTTTTAAGGTGGTTCTCAAAGTCTTTTAGTCTAAAATAGGTAAAGCCCTCTTCTTCATCTGTCCAAGGCTTGCGTAACAGGCTCTCTTCCCTGTCCTGTGCCTGTTGCAAATGACGACAGAACTCCTCTAAATAATCATAAAACTGTCCGCTAATACTTGCATCTTGGGACACTTCCATAATAGCACTTTCGTTCTCTTTCATTTCGGTCATCAAAGAACTAATTCTGCTTTCCCAAATGTTTCTGGATACCGTTCTGGGCATCATGTGTAGTTGCTCCATACAAGCCTTTTGAAACAACCCTTGGCTCATCAGGGCATCAGTATCTAATTCAAGCGGTTCTCCGTTTACGTCAATAAACCACACAGGCGGGGTAGAATTATATTTTCTAAGGTTAGCAATGTTTGCCCCTTGTACCGCAGCCCCGATACCATAACGTCGTGTACGACATAGTTCCTTGTTGCAGTGGGCGTTAATAGGGGCATCCGAACACTTATAAGCGTAATCTTTACGGTGTAACTGTCTTGCCACTACATTAACTTCATTCAAAGGCAATGGTGGTTCCAAATACTGCATATTGTAATTTAGTATTTCACTCTCCCACGAATCAGGAAAAGCCTTGCGTAGGTAAACACCAATGTTAAACAAACCATTGTTGCGTCCACCCTCAGATATCTTACCCGCCATAATAATCTGTAGACAGGGCGGACCATCCCTCATAGAAGCAAACTCTGGTTGTTCTTCTATCTGTAGCTTTTTCATTTGCTCTGGTGTCTGCTTAAAACGCTCGTACAGAGCGATAAACTCTTCTAGGGTAGCTGAGGTGCCATCATCAAGAAAGGCGTACCGTAGCCCCTCCTCGTGGTCATAATAAGGTAAATTCAAAAAGTTACCTACGTCACCACGCTCTAAATTCAACTTAACCTGCTTGGGAAAGATCTCACTGTCTCCATACCCAAGGGCAGCACTAATATGTTGTAAGGTTCTTTGTAAATCTTTTGCATCTACCCAATCGGTTAGAAACAAAAAACAGTGTGCCCCTCCTGACTTGGAGCGACACACTACTAAAGGGAGTTTGAGTTTTCTAATCTTATCGACAAGATTTTTATGGTCAAGTGGATATTGATCAACATCAATACAACCCCATTTACACCTATTGCTCTCGTTGATAGGGATGATGCCTAACGCATCACCCTTACCAGATAAGTGTCCCTCCCAAAGGTTCAGGGTCCGTGGTTCGCGGATGATGGAAGCCTTACCAGTGTTCTTACCGTTTACTTGTGTCTTTTCAACTTTGTAAGTACCGTAGGCTTCCTTCAATCCATCAAAGATTGATGAAAATTGCTCTACTGACATTAGAAGGGTGCTTCGTTATCATCTTTCTCATGTTTAACAACAACGCTACCCTTTTTAATGCTTTCGGCAAAAGACTTTGCTTTAGCATATATGTCGGCACTGTTGACAGGATCTTTCCTAGACATCTCCCATCCATGCCAAGAGCCTTTTGAGTTCTCTTCCGCAACAGACTTCATGTGATACACAAACCCAAAACGAGGTGGTGTAAACAATCCGTTCTTACCTTTGATGGTCGCAGATAACATCATGCTATTCCATTTACGGCTTTTCTTTAATTGTGTAGATTTCATAGCAATCAAAGCTTGGTCTGCACCACCATCTTTATTTAACACCAACACATAATGTTGATGTGTCTCTTCAATGTATTGTCCTGAGCCATCAGTAAGATAATCTTTGTTATCTTCTGCACTTCTTTCAAACTCAGGGCATTCATCCTTGGTTTTATAAACGGAGACAGGTGCCCCTGTTCCCTCACCACGAGGCGACCATTGAATATATACTCTTTCATAAGCACAAGGCACGACATCGACCCCATCCTTACCTTTGTATATTTGATCTGTGACACTATTAATGATGTCCCCTCTTTTAGCATTATCCAAGTCGTCAAGCTTACTGTCGAGCCCAGATAATATTTTTAGAAAAGGTAGAGCTAGATCATCACTTCCTAAATCATTGATACCAGACCCTGCGTCTGCTTCCATCATTGAGGCGTCAAATGCAACTACCTCGGTTTTCTTTTTTTCATCTACGGCAGTTGTCATTTTTTTCCTCCTTTAATGATTGCACGTTGACCCATAAAAGCACCAAAGAGTTCTGTTGGAAACTCCTCCCCTGCTTCCATTCTTTCTTTAACCCAAGCCTTTAAGGTTTGAGGTTCTATTTTGGACTCTTGATCGGTAGCTACACCGTTATCGTAAGCTACACGCATAAAAACCTTGGCATCGTCCTCTTGTCCACGACCAAAAGTAGCGACAACTTTATTCTTGATAATGTCATCGTGCCCATGCTCCCTGAGCCAATCGTAAGCTTTCTCACGGTTAGCAACAAGAATGGATGCGCCATATATGTTTTTGATTTCAAGAGAGGAGCCGTCATCTAACTTAATAGATGCCAACCCTGTTTCTGTCATAAGATTTGGTATTTCTTCGTCACTGATTCGTAGAAGCTCTTTCTTGGCTTCTTTTAATTCAGCCTCCAAGTCTTTGACCTTTTGTTCCTGATTTTTTTGTTTTTTAGCCAATGATGCAACAGAAGTTAAATCATCCTGCTCTAAATTATTAATGTTGGAAGATTGCTCTTCCTCCATGTCTTCAAATATACTATTCATCGCTGTTCCTTTTTCGTTGTTAAAGACCTTTTTATGGCCTTGACTTAACCATATAAGATATTATAAGATGCTGTCAAGAGGTAAAAATGAAATATAAATTTAAAACCAAACCCTTTAAGCATCAGGCCGAAGCTTTGGAGAAAGCCTGTAACGAAAGATACTATGCTTTTTTTATGGAGATGGGTACAGGTAAAACCAAGGTAGCCTTGGATAATCTAGGTATGTTGTACCAACAAAAAAAGGTATCGGCTGCTTTGATTATTGCACCAAAAGGTGTTTACGATAACTGGGTCAAGGTAGAGATACCAAAGCATTTATCAGATGACGTGCCTGTTAAAGTCGTAAGGTGGCAACCCAGATTAAGTATTGCTTACAAGAGAGAATTAGAAAGCTTTGTAAAAGAAAGATATGATGGTCTGAAGATCTTTGTGATGAACATAGAAGCGTTGTCCACGACCAAGGGTGCAAAGATAGCGGGTGTCTTTCTTATACAAAATGAAGATAACATGATTATTGTCGATGAAAGCACCACTATAAAGAATAGAGGGGCTTCGCGGACAAAGAACTTAATGACGTTAAAAAGTTACAGTAGTTATCGTAGGATCTTGACGGGATCTCCTATTACTAAGAGCCCAATGGACTTATATAGTCAGTGTTCTTTTTTATCTAACAGAGCCCTTAACTTTAGTAGTTATTTTGCATTTCAAGGTCGGTATGCCATTATAAAGCAAAGGGCCTTTGGTGCGCGGTCATTTCAGGAAATTGTAGGATACAGGAACCTTGATGAACTTAATGAGAAGCTTGAACAGTTTAGCACACGCACTTTGAAAGAGGAGTGTTTGGATCTTCCTGAGAAATTGTACACCAGACGCAATATAACGCTCTCTGACGAGCAAGCTACCGTTTACAATCAAATGAAGAAGCTTGCCCTAGCACAGCTTGAGAGCGGTGAATTATCGACGACAGCAAGCATTCTAACACAGATTATGAGATTACAACAAATATGTTGTGGGTTTTTTCAGCCCGACATAGGAGATATACGTCCTTTAGCAAACAACAGATTAAATGAATTGCTAGATATTACGGACGAGCTACAGGGGAAAGCAATCATTTGGGCATCGTTTACACATGATATTCAACAGATCGCTAGATCCCTGCGCGACCGTTTTGGGCCTGATTCGGTCGCACTTTATTATGGTGAAACACCTCAAGAAGACCGACAGGAGATCGTACATAGGTTTCAGGATATGAACTCTGACTTACGGTTTTTTGTCGGTCAACCAAAGACAGGTGGATATGGCATTACGTTGTCCGCAGCAAGCACTGTTATTTATTATAGCAATAGTTACGATTTAGAAAACAGGTTACAGAGCGAAGACAGAGCCCACCGTATAGGGCAAAAGAAAAATGTTACCTATATAGATCTTGTCTGTCCTGATACGATTGACGAAAAGATATTGGAAGCCTTAAAAAATAAAATTAATTTATCCCAGAAGGTCTTTGGAGAGGAAGCGAGGAACTGGCTAGAATAGGATCTTTCTCCTCTTCTTCTATTGCAAAAGATCTTGTCATTGGTTCTTTTGAAAAACCAACTAAGTTTGGATCCTTAGCCATTTTAAGCTCAACCTCTGCATCTCTTAGTACGTCGCCCGGTAAACCTAATTCTTCTGTAAGTTCTGTTGGTCTAGTAGGGGGCAAAGGTTCAAATCTAGGTGAGATGGGATCCTCTGACTTAATAAAATTAAGACCTGCAAAATCAAAACTCTGTGGTAGGAAACCACCTAAAGGTCTTTCATCTTTTGATGCAACAGGAGGTATGCTTTCAAAACCAAAATCTTTTACCCCTATTGCTTGTAAGACTTTAGGTAAATAATCACGACCCTCTTTAGACAAAATATTTGGATCTCTTCCACTTTCTATAAATTCAGTCATTGTTTTAGGTCCTTGATTATAAGCAGTTATACCATCCCTAACATTACCAAATCTTTTAATCATAGCTTGTAAATATTGCTCACCAAATTGAACATTTAAGCTTGGTATAAATAATAATCTACGGGCTTCTTCGGCTGTCTCTCCTTTAAAATCTACACCATTTTTACGAGCTATTTCAAAAATAGTGTCTACATTATTACCCGGTTGCATAGCTGTTGGTACTTTCACTTGTGTTAATCCTATAGCTCCCGCCTCACTAACTGCGTTTGGATTACCTTTGCTTTCGACAAATACTAAGCCTCTCATTAATTCACTAAGACTATTGATTAAATTACTGACCCCGCCACCGTTTGCCATACTTAAAATTTCGCCACCAAGAGCCATGCCTTTTGATCTTTTAAAATCTATGAATCTTTGATCCGCTTCATCTTGAGTAATTATCCCCTCTTCTAAAAGCATTTTTAACCTAAGAAGTTTATCTTCTAGTTCTTTCGCATCAGAGAGACTTTTTAAACTGGCTATTCCTTCTTCAATACTTGGCATTAGGACATAATCCCTTTTGTCATGGCCTGTGATGCGGGGGCCATGAGCATTCGATTACGCAAAGACATAATACCACCACCATCTTTAAGCATCATAGGATTGGTAGCAATACCCATAATGGAGGTATATGGAGCTGTACGATTAATTTGTTCAATGTCCTGAAAATATGGGTTGATACCCGGCGGACCTTTCGCTCCTCCTCTGTGCATTACATCTGCAAAGGTTTGAGGTTGTTGAGGTGTCGGAGAAACAATAGGCATAAATGGTGGTATTGCCTCAATGGGTATAGGCTCAGGTTGAGGCATGGCAGGACCACCAGTGATGGGGGTATCGGGACCAAAAGGTCCCTCATAAGGATTAGGAAAGTTTGTTAAAGGAGGCTCTTTAGGCTGTATGGGCTGTTGCGGAAAGATAGGTTGAAACCTTGGATCAGTATTAATCGGCTCATCGGGCGCGGTGCTTATAGGATCTGACCTTTTAGCAGGTGCAAAGAAGGTTGTCCTTTTAGGTTTATCTTTATCTGGATCGGGGTCAGGGTCATCACCGCCACCGCCACCGCCACCTGTGGATGGATCAGGGTCTTTGGTAGTGCTTGGAGGTGCAACATTAGAACCACCTGTATTTTGAATTATTTCACCTATAGAGGGCGTAGGAGCTACCAATCCTAAAGATTCAGCCAATGGATTATTTTTATAAGATTCTTTTAGATTTTGATAACCAAAGCTTTCTGCCAAATTAAAAAAGGGTCCTAAGTCTTGAAGTTGTGAAGGTGGGTTAGAAAATTCAATATTACCTTCACCAAATGGGTTTGCGAGACCAGTATCAATAACAGCTCCACCCGGTGTTAGTGAGAATACATTTCCTAAAGTCAATGGTTTACTTTTAGGAATTATGTCTTCTTGAAATTTATTAAATTGTTGTTGATTAAATAAGTCACTATTTGGATTAATTTCATTTTGATCGTAATAAGTTGAAAAACCTTTTGTCAAAACAGGAGAATATTCAGGGTTGTTAGGGTCTGTAATGTCTTTTGAACCGGGATCTCTCGTTATATCTGTTGAGCCAACTGGAATACCTTGTCCACTATTATCTGGAGTATAATATTTTGTACCTTCATATTCATAAAATAAACCACCACCACCTGACTCGTAGCCGGGCTCTCTAGCAGCTTCTTTAGCCGCTTTATCTGCTTGCTCTGGCGTTTGCTTACCACCGTATGTAAATTTATCAGGGTCAATAGACACACTTACAAATTCATCATCTTTCTTTCTATCTTCACCGATAGCACCAATTAGTTGTAAGTTATCTGCTTTATAATAATCTGGTCCAAGTCCTTTATATTCTTGTTTTTCGTAATCGTAATTAAATGTCCTGCCTGTTTCAGGATCTTTAAAAGTTAAAAATCTCGGCTTTCCACCAATTAATTTTTCTAAACTACCGTCTCCACCATATAACAAAGCTTTTTGTGGAGATGCTTGTGTTTGTTGCGCCTGTGCCTGTGCTTGAACAGGAGCCTGCTGTGTTTGTGTTTGAACAGGGGCTTGCTGTTGCTGTGTTTGCGTTTGAGCAGGTGCATACTTTTGATTTAAAGCAGCCACCTCAGCTAGATAATCTGGATTATTTCCATCTACAACATTAGTGTCAGGATCTTTATACTTATTCATTATGTCAACGAACTCATTAAATTTTTCAGAGTTTAAAAACATACTACGTCGTCCTCACATTAGTTATGCCACCCGAACCAAGCATACCTGATATTGGGTCGTCTGGAAATAAAGAAGCGTACCTAGTTCTTGTATTAGGATCCGCAGACCCCGAACTAGGTTGCGCTTGCGCCTGCAGTGTAGCTGTGGGAATTTGAGCAGGCGGGTTAACTTGGCTTAGATTGATTGGTGGTCCACTCTGAACAATAGCTCTATTATTTTCTATCATAGGCGGTGTAGGTGTAATATTAACAGGAGGTTGTGTAACCTCACTTTGATCTTCTATTAAAGCATCTTCATCAGAAAATTCATCTTCTGGGACAGTGGCAACACCTATTCTTCTTGGTGTATCTACATAACCATTTTTAATTAAATAATTTTTTACTGCATTAAATACGCCTGTTGATTGTTTACCCTCTCCATATTGCCTTAACATTTTTGCTAATAATTTAGGGTTTTGTAATAAATCTGCTAAAAATAATTTCTTTGATATTGAGGGCATTCTAATAAATAAATCCCTTGCTAACTGGGCACCACGACCTGCTGCAATAATTGAACCCGGTCCTGTTGCATCACCCGTCAATAAAGCTTGAGATCTTGTTCCAACGGCAGAACCTCCAATGGATACGGCAAAATCTAAAATAGGTTTTGCCTCCTCAAAAGCGACATCTAATAAATTTGACGGATCTGAGGCCTCTAAACCAATAAGTTCCTCTAAGGCATCTTTTGAGGTTTTAACATCACTTTTAGTAAAAATACCTTTCCTAAGAAGAAAGTCACTTAAAGTTTCTTTTTTAAGAACTTCAGCCCCCGTTCTTGGATTAAACTGTGTGGTAGACATCTTTTTCTCAAAAAGCGTATTGTAAATATCATAAAACTTAAACTTTTTTTCTGGTCCAAATTGGGTTTTACCATTAATTAAATATTCAAATATAGCGGATTTAAAACCTTGAATTGCTTTTTCTCTATCAACAGTGATATTTTTAACATCTAAATCAAAAGCAGGATTTTTTTCTATAAACTTTCGTGCATCGTTTTCATTAAAAAAAGTTTCTTTAAAACCAGTTTTTGTATCTATTGCTTCATAAATGGTTGTTGACTTTTTTTCACCTTTTTGGGGTATACTATCAATTAAATCTTCAAGGTTTTTACCTTGGTTTCTTCCACCAATAAGTGCCTCAGCTATGGCATTTGTTGGATCAGTGCGTACCTGTCCATTTGTATCATAGAGAAAAGCCATAAAATTAATTTGTTTTTTTACTTCAGCCTCTTGGCGTTTATTGTTAAAAAGAACACTATCTTTGTTGTCACTTTTATTGATAAAATTATCTAAATCATCAAACAGGTCAGGAAATACTTCTTGAAGTTTGTTATTATTGTTAATCCAATCTTGTAAGGCATTTCTATTAACAGTTTTGGTAGTAGGGTCATAAGTTTGTGCCCTGATCTCCCTTAATAATCTGTCAAGGGTAGCGTTAACTGTTTTAATATTTTTAACACCATCTTCAATTTTGTAAGAGGTAACAAAATCTCCTACCTTCATAATGTCTTTTACTTTTAAATATCCGGGATCAAAATTATTTATTTTAAAATTTTGATGTAAAAGTTCAGGTGCTACTCTATAGCCTCCCTCTTTTGTTTTTTGCATTAAATCACCGACAAAACTACGATAAAAAACATCAGCAAAGGCTTTAGAATAGGAATTAGCTGTTTGCAAAGCCTCTATTGTTTTTTTGTTTTGGCCTGTTCCATAACCTCCATATTGAACAAAATTGTCTAAGTCATCTTGTATGGCTTCTGCCATTTGTCCTGCGATTCTTCTTATGTCTTTTCTCTCATTACCATCTCTTGCTATCGCTAATAATTCTGATCTTTGTTGATTTAGGGCTTTTAAAGATACAGTGCCACCTTCTGCTAAATCTGCAGCCACACCTGTTACATTTCCTTGGCTATCTGTTTTTCTAACAAAATCAAATAAAACCTTTTTAAGTTTGTCATACATTTTACTGTTTTCTGGTTTTTCAGGCAAAACTGATTCAGCAAAAGCAACAAATTTGGGCGTATCAACCTGACCTTTGTCATTAAAAAAACTATTTGCATTAAATTCAACACGACCTACTTTGTCATACAATCTTTTTTGTTCTTCTCTTGCAAACTTCATTTGAGTGCCTATTAAATTAAATAAACGCTCTGACAATTCAATGGTATCTGCATTGTTTAAAGTTTTACGTGCTGCATCACCTGTAAGTGTTTCCTCTCCTTGGTCAAGTTCAAGTTTTGAAGTTCCTCTTTTTCTTATTTGTTTAAGTTGATAAAAACTTGATAACAGTTCATCTTCAGCTCTAATCAATCTATTATTAAGGGTTTCTTTAAATATTCCCTCTTTTAACTGCCCTACTAGTCTAAGCGCACCTGCGCCTGCGGTTGTGTCTACATTTTGCTCGGCAACAAAACCTAAATTTCTTATAATTTTTTCTAAAGCACTTTTTTCTAATTTTAATTGTTCTTGTTGAGCAGCCGCCAAATCAGGAAAATCTCTTGCCATAGCTGCCTCTAAAGCTATGATAGCAGGGTCTTTTGTTAAAGATCCTGCAGTTCCTTTTACCCCTGCAGGCATTTGTTTTTCTAAAAGCCTAATCATCTCTTGTAAATTTTCACCGTCTAAACTTCCAATTTTATCAAGTTTTTCCACAAGAAATGCAAAAGCTCTTTGATCTCTTTTTTCTTTAAAATAATCTGAAAACACATTACGCATGGCAGGTAAACCACCTTGAGTCCCCTCATAAATTAACTTTCCTATGCCTCTAACACTTTTAACGAGAAGATTTAAAGTAACAGGTCTAACTGCGCCTGTGACGACAGGGCCTCCTATTTCTGCTGCAGTTTCAAAACCAGAACCGGGTTTTGCCTCCGTAGCTAATCTCAATGCAGCAACACCACCTCCTGTTGCAAGAGTTTCATAAAATGCGGTAAGAGCCGGATTAGCTCTAGCCTCTGTTCCTGTTCTAATCAGAGCATTTTCTAAGGTTAAAAGTCTTCTCATCATCATAGGTGGGACTTTACCTTGAAGAACCGCTTCAACTCCCCTTTCTTGTAAAGAAGTAAAGTCAATAGGACCTTGCATTCTTTTATCACCACCAAGACTAGTAGTAATCGTTTTTTGTGCTTCTTTTATTTGTTGATTAAGACTTTTATTAGCACCCACACTTAGGTCAAAAGGTCTTCCCATTCCACTAGTTGTCAATCTATTGGTAAAATAATCTCTTAAAAAATCAGTAGATGCTTTGTCTGAAAAATACAAATAAGGAGTAAAACTTAATGTGTCTGCTACAAATTCCCCTGCTCTCATTGGTGAATAAGTTTTAGGTGTAAATGTTTTTTTCTTACCAAGAATTAATTCTCCAAAAGGCTCATTATAAGGAGCAGATAAAATACTAGCTCCAATTCCAGTTATATAAGGCACCGAAAATTTACCTACATTATAAATATTTTGTAAAGCGTTTGCGACAAGATCCGCTCTATAAGGAAGTTTTCCTATTTTTTGATTAAAGTTTGGTAATTTTTTTTGAATTTCTTTTCCAAACTTAAAACCTGTACCAAAGGCCACGGTCATTGGCACGTTTTCTACGGATCTTCGGCCTAAGGATTGTAAAAATCCTTTATTTTCAAGATCCGAAAATATTTCTATTATGTTTTCGTCAGAGAGACGGGCACCGGGAGCAAATTGCGACTTACCACTACGTAATTCCTCATAAGTTCCTGCACCCGGAAATCTACCATTAAATTCACTAGCCACTAATTCTGCAATGGCCTGTGTGGCTGTAATCTTTTCTCCATCCTCTAATCGACCGCCTTTGGGAAAAGCAGTCATAATATCTATGACCTCTTGTTCCGATAAACTTATTGGATTATCAAAAATGTCTTGGTAAGCATCAAAAGCACTGTCAGGAATATTAGAGCCCTGTTTAGGCAATTCGTCTGGAATATCGGATGCAGTAAATGTTTCTACCATTAATTAAAAGGGTTTATCATATCTATGAACCCTCCTCCTTCTTTTTTTTCTTTCTTCTTTCTTTTTCTAATTATTTCAAGTGTTTTGTTAACAATAGCTTTATTTTCTGATTGTTCTTCAGGGGTCTTTTCATCAAGATTTAAATAACTTCCAATATCAATCTCTCCAAATTGAGTAGGTCTTTGTCCTATAAATAGTTCGTATCTGTTTATTAAACCTTCAAGTTCAAGTTTTCTTTGATTGACCTCGGCCATTGAGCCAAAATCTTCTATAAATTTATTTGGAACTTCTGAAAATGTTTCTAAATTGTTACGATAAATAGTTAAAGTATTAATTAAAGCCTTAACTTTTGATAAAGCACTATCTGGTCCCTCAAGTAATTTTGCAGGTTTAGCGGTAAGCTTATCAATTTGTTGTTGAGAATAAACACTATCCCTGAAGTTTGGCATTCCCCTGAACACTTGTATCGTAGCTAAATTTAAAGCTGCTAATACATCTTTTGCAACTTTGGTTTCTTCAAACATTGTAAAACCGGGAGCAAAAAGTTCTGAACCTATATTTGCTAAACTTTTAAAGAAAGCGTTTCTACCGAAGATATCACTTGCATCAATATTTTTTCCTACATTTAAAGTTTTTAACAAAGCGTCCACCGCAAGTTGAGAAGGTGCTTTATTAAATTTCTCTAAATTAGATTGATTGAAAGCCCTTGCTTTGACAGCTTGTCTTGCAATGTTAGGTATTGGATCTCCTCTTTCAATTCTTTGTTCAAAAGCATCAATAAGATTTGAATTAAACTCTTGTGCAGGTTTTATTTCTTTTTTACCATCAACAATAGTTTCTTTAGGACTTCCTAAATGTGTTATGGCTTGTTCAAAAAGATTTAAATCTGTGCCCTGTAAAGTTCCCTCTGCATAAGCTTTTAATTTATCTTCTTGCGATACCATACTATTTGCTAAACCATCAAGGCTTGTACCAAGCTTGTTTAATTTATTTTTCTCTGCCTCTATTCGTAAGGTTAAGTTGTCATTAATTATCTTAGATTCAGCTAAAGCCTCTTCGACTGTAAGTCCTCTTTCTTTTAATAAATAGTTCATTCTAAATTGAGCTGCACTTAACGCATTAGCATCATTTGCGAGTTCTTGTTGTAATTCTCTATTCAAGGCATTTTCTACAGACTGTGCATCTAATAATTTACCCTGTTTTCTAAGTTCAAAAACCCTGTTCAAGGCATTTTGTGATGCCTGAAAAATCTGTGCATTCTTTTGTGCAGATTTATTTAACTCAGCATTGGTTTTAGCAAGGTCTTTTGAATTAGCTAAATCAAGTTCCATTTTCTCAAGGGTAAAGGCATTATTTGCCCCTGCAATCTCAAGTTGATTGTCTAAGAAAATTTGACCTTGTATTTTAGCTAATTTTTCTTGAGCTAAGTTTTGTAATCTTTGTAACTTTCTTTGTTCTTCTCCTTGAAATTTAGCCAGTTCTAAGTCACCCGCTGTTTTGAATCTAGCTAAAAACTTTTGAAGTTCTCTAGCTTCATTATCAAACTCTTTTTTATAAGCTAACTTATTTTCTTCCAGAGTAGCGGTCCTATCAAATTGTAATTTTTCTTGATCAAAAATATCTCTTCTTAATTGTAATTCTGCATCTGCTATCTCTTTATTTGATCTTAATTGAGTCGTTAAAAGATTAAACCTCAAACCTCTCTCGGCCGCACCTTCTCGCTGTTCAATTTCTTTCCCGTATATATCACCTGCAATACCTAAAGCTGTTTGTAGATTTTGCATAGCAAGGCCTCGTTCCTCGGCCTTTTGTTGACGTTTAATGTCTTGAACTGTTTTACCACGCTCTTGTATGCTTGTAGCCAATGGTTGACCTGCCGCTGCTAATTTTTCGACAGGAGATAAGGGTCGATCCGTGGGCGACGCTAAGGCTAATCCGAACTTCGCTAAATCAAGCATAGCCTGACTTCTCTGAAACTCTCTTTGTTCTTCCAATTCCCTTGCACGTTCTTCAGGCGTTCCAAAAATACCTGCACTTTGTTTCTGAATGGTTGGTAAAATATCTCCATATATTTCAGAAAACCTAGTTGCTCCTAAAGGAGCAGTCGTATTACCACCGGGAGGTGTTCCGGCTTGAAACCGTCGGACCTCTACAGGTCCGCCTTGGTTAAAATTTACGGGTGGAGTGTTGCCCGCCCCCATTGCCATAAGCTCACCCACGCCCTGTCCCATCGGTGTTGGTTCACCCGTCGGTGTTTCCATATCCGAACCTGCAATGGACTGGATTAGTTCACCTATACCACTGTCCATCGCACCTTGTTCTGTCATCATAATGGTAGGTTGCACCATTGCTAAAACACTTTCTGGAGTTTGTTGAGCGTCACTCTGCCCAACAAAACTTGCTAATTCATCATATCTGGCCTCTATGGGCTTCTCATTACCCCGTAGTCCGTTAATAGCACCCTCTATATCCTGCGCCTGATCTATATTCCGCATGGTATCTTGGGCTAGTTGTTCGCCAATATTAGCAAACTGCGCCTCTGTTTGTTGTACCATAGGATCACCTTGCGGTGGTATAGGAGGAGGTGGCGGTGGAGGCGCGGGCATCGGTGCGGGTTGCATGGCCTCTGCAGGACCGCCCATTTGCCTAAACAAAGGGCGTTGCAATACTCCGCCACCCATATTGTATTTCTTTGCTAGTTCTGGATCCATCTTCTGCTGAACGTGTTCAGGTAGCTTTGAAAATCCTTTATATTGAGAAGGTACTGTCATCAAAATAATCCTTTTGCACCGCTTGCTGCACCCAATCCTGCTATGCCAAGCCCTGCAGCTTGCATAAACGGTGAAGCAGGCGTACCTGTTGTCATTGTACTTGTGGCTTGCGAAGTAGGTACTCCAGAGTAAATATCAGACATAAAGCCAAGTTGCTGATAAGGTTGTTGATATTTCTGTGTGTCAGAGGCTTTTACAGCATCTAATTCTGCTTGCTTTTGTGCCTGTAACATACCACCTGTACCCATAAGGGCGTTAATATCCTGTTGTTGTAAGGACTTTTCTAATTCACCTAGTCCTGCCTGCTGTAGACCCATACCTGCCAACTGCTGTCCTATCCCCGCTTGGGTAGAAGCACCTGACAAGCCTAGATTACCCAGTCCAAGAGCTAAGTTACCTGTTGCCTGACCTGCCTGTAATCCTGTACCTGCTCCTTGCTGACCAATGGCACTTGTTGCCTGAGCCCCGCCTAGCTGTCTTTGCTTGGCTTGTTCAAAGGCTTGGGCTGCCTGATTGGCTGCGTTTGTAAACCCTGCAGATCTTAATGCCCCTATCTCACGGGCTGCGGTCTTTAAATAGTCTTCTTCTAAGGGCTTGATGTTCTGTGCGTCCCTACGCATCTGACTAGACACACTGCTAAATGCGCCTCTGGACACGGCCTCTGCATCAGATTGTGCCTGTGCCTGCGCCTGTCTTTGTTGAAAATCCTTACGTAAATCTTCTAAGGTAGCTTGCACCACATCCTGTTCGTAAGGGTTATAAAAAGCTCCAATGCCACTTGGATCAAATTGACCTGATACACCCTCTAACCCTGCTAGACCTTGTTGGGCAGCTTGCATACCAAACTGACCTGCCTGTTGTATGGCTTGTTGAGCCTGACCCGTGGTCATACCTGCAAGGTCTGTAGTGCCCCCTACACCAAGCATGGCATCGTAAGCCCCTGCCTGACCTTTCTGGACAGCATCTAATCCACCAGTAAGAAAGGGTTGATAAGAGCCCACACCTTGCTTTGCTAAAGTATAAGCGTCCTTTTGAGCTTGTGATAAATCGGCAACTTTAAAATCAGGTAGTCCATATAGAGCATCTTGGCTTATACCACCAACTTGTTCTGCGGTTACAGGCACCTCGTCAGTGGATAATTGATCGGCTATTTGTTGATTGATCTGCTCAGGTGTAAGTGGTTGTCCTGTTTCAGGATCTAATTGACCTTGAAGACTTTCCCTAAGGTTTTGGACGTTTTGTCCAAACATTTGATCCCCAACTAACTGTTGTGTATCTGCTAAAAGACCAAGTTTATAAGCTTCGATAGCAGGATCTAGCTTTTGTATCATAGTTTGGGTAGACATTACGCGGGTACACTCCGTTCAAAGTTTTTCATCATATCATACATTTTCTTTATACCTTGCTTTCTGCTTCCGTCTCCTAGACCACGGACGGCTCTAGCAGTCATAACAAACTCACCATCAGACAACATAGCAGGTACATCGTCAGATGTCTCTGTGCCCGGTCCGTTTATCGCGCCTGTTTTTCTTGGGAACATCTCACCACCTTTGGCCGCTAACTGCGGATCAAGGTATTTTTCAAATAAAAACGGATCTGGGGTAGGTACAACTGTATCTTCCATTGTTGTTCTTCTAGGTGGTCTCAACCCACCAAACAGAACCCTGTATAATTCAGGGTTTTCTTGAACTAATTTGGTAGAGGTAACACCACCGTAAGGATCAGGCATAGTTTGCTCTGGTGTATCAAAACCTCCTAAGGCACCCACTACTGCTGTTCCTGCTACTGCAGGACCTATGTAATCAGAAAAACCGGGTTTTAATAGCTCTGTTGCTCTTTTTAAAGCATCAGGTTGACTTAAATTTATACCTTTCTCAGCAGCTAACTCCATTAATTCATTTGTTTTGTCAAAAATTTCTGCTTCCGTACCACCTCTAGGTATAAAACCTTTAGGAAACATTTTATCCATAAAAGTCCCACCTCTTTCTTGTATCTTTCCAAGTAATTCAAAAGGTTTTGTTGGTTCGGTTGCAGATCTAAAACCTGCTCCTATGTTACCAGTTGCTAAACCAGACATTAAACCTTGACCTAACCCACCTAAGGCTGCTCCTTCCAAAGCCCCTTTAGCTCCTTTACCACTTAATAATCCACCAATACCGCCTGTAATGACACCTTTCAATACAGGACTAAGTGCGCTAAAACCCGGTATAAAATTACCTAGTAAACCCGGTAAAACTATACCTGCAACCTTGCTAAATATGTTTTTAATCCCCTTAACAAGCCCTTTAAGAAAGAACTCTCTTTGTCCTGTCATAGGATTAATAGAGTTACCATCAGAACCAACGACATAATCCCCTATGTTCTCGTCCATGTTTTGAAAACTTTGAGTTAATTCTTTTGCAAGTTTAGGGTTGTTTTCTAGTATCTCAGGAGATACAATAAGCTCTCCAGTCTTGACGTGTACAAGCTGATTGTCACCATTACGACCCATATTAGCCATACGATTAGCTATTTTACTCATGGAGTTTATACCCTGACCCTTACCAAAGGCCAGTATATTATCGTCTATCTCATCCATGTTAGATGTTAAGAAAGAACCTAATCCACCTGTGGGCATTTGTGACATATCTCTATTCATCTTTTATACTTTACCAGAGTTTAAATAAGTTTTCTAGTATGAATCTACGTTGTTACGGTTACGGAGCCCACGGCTGACGTGCCACTAACTCCTCTTGTGTGCGGGCTGTCTAATTGTGATATTTTAACAAACCCGTTATGATTAAATATAGCTCCTGTTTCTAAATTAAAATCGTCTGTTTGTAAATTTGTAAATACAGTAAAAGTGTTTCTACCCTCGCCCGGTGTATTAATACTGCTAACATATAAAGAAAACGCCCTAACAATGTCATCCATATACTGCCTGTTATAATCAGCAGGCGGTGTTGGAAAAAAGGGTATGACTTTAGCCATTAGCGTCTACCATCGGGTCTAATATCAATTCTTGGTGAGCCCAAACGCCAACTAATACCTGTTTCTGTTGATTCGACACGTAACGCAAAACTACGACCCCGCAGTCTTATAAACGCATCATTTGTAAATTGTTCAACAGGCACTGTTGCTGTTTTGGATATCTCAGCAGAATCAGTTTGCAAATAGTTGCCACCGGGAAAGTTTCTTGCTTTAAGTGACAAAGATGCCTTTTTACCTATGTCTGAGTTTCTAAAGGTAATATCAGGTATGATTCGACTAATAAAAGTAAATTGATCACCCTCACCTATGTCCATCTGACTTGACTCAATGTGAGCCGTAATAGCAGTTACAGGGTCTGTACTACCGTCATCATCCCCTGTTTCATGGTTGTATAGGTAATAATCAGGACTAGCTGCGGTGGGTAACTCATTAACCCCACGGTCTAACCATGCTGTTCTTGGTAAAGATCCAAAATACCAGATTTGCTGTTGGTAATTATAAATGACATACTTGTCTATTTCATTAGAGTTGGCACTTGGATAAAACCACCAGATCTCAGAAAAACTAGAATTAACCCCTGCAAACACTTTTTCTGCTTGTAAGTTGTTAAAATCAGAAAAAACAAAGTCCCTTAGCGTACAAGGTATTTTTTGTACCGCACCATTATAGACATAAAACTCATTGTTACCCATCCAAAATACATTGTCTTCAATAGCTACTGCACTATTAGGACTTCGTATAGATATACCCTCAGATACAATAGTAATACCAAAAGTATCAGGAGGTCCAATAAACTGCATAGAATAAATAGAGGTATCCGTAAAAACCAAGATCTCTCTTTTTGTTTCTATAGCGGTTATAATCTTAGAACCACTGGATATTTTCAAGTCACCTGCCGTATTGTCAACTGTAGCTTTCCAATCCAAAGCATTCCTTTGATCAGAAAACCTAATTAACAAAGGGTCCTGTGTGCCGGGGTCATCCTCTGAATCACAACCAAAAGCAATAACGTGTAAGTCCACATCGGACACAAGTACCTTAACGGCAACAGAAGGAGGACTGACCGCACCTGATACGGAACTTAAAACAACGGCCCTATTTGTTAAGCCTGTAGAGCTATCGTAATAATATAATCCACCATTGAAGATATTAATAACAAGGTCTTCTCCAAAGTTGTCATGTGTCCAAAGCCTCAATACACTTTCTACCGTGGGCGTAGTAGCACTGTTCCATGTGCCACGACCCCATGTTCCTGCATTCCAACCATCTCCTGTAATAGATGTATTCAAACCTATGTTTAGCTGATAGGCCCCTACTGTTGAACTACCACCGTTGCCACTGTCTGAACTATTTGCTGTAACAGCAACTGGGGTATAAATGCCGTTAACCGTGATCCGTGAGACGGGGTTAACCTCCCTTGCTGTAATAGTAAAGGTATTTGCTGTTGGAACCGTAACAATCTTATATTCCTGATTTAACACCTCCGCTGTAATATTACCTCCTAAAGAGGCTGCCCCGCTAAAAGTAACAAAGTCTCCCACTAAAGCACCGTGTGACGTGTCCGTTACGGTAATAGTAGAAGATCCGTTAGTCGCGGAAAACGTGACGTCGCCCGCAGAGGTTGTAGCTCTTAATGGTGTAATATCATAATAGGCACCACCATATAAGACATAATACTTTTCATTGGTGCCCACCCCAAGATAATTAGCGAGTGAGATGGTTTGCCAAGGGTGTAAAGCCCTTGTTACACCTAAGTGTGAATTAGGTGTTTTTTTTGCCCAACCTCCTATTTTTTCTGGAAAACCTGCTCTAAACCGTACTTTATCACAATCAAACCACCCACCTTCATTAGAATAAGAAGTAGTTTCTTTGTTAATACCGGGTCTAAACTGTAACTTGCTTAGAGGCATTCATATTACATCCTATATAAAATAGCCAGTAGTAAAAGAATAATAGAAGTCGCTGATCCTATTGCCCAAGCTTCAATACGTTTAATACGATTGTAAAGATCCTTAAACTGAATATGTATTTCAGTTTCTAATGCCACAACTCTTTTATCTAGCTCTGTTATCTTTGTCATTTACACTACCAAGGAGTTCCGTACCCTTGTGCAGGAGATTTGCTTTTTGCAATCTGATTGGCTACAGAATCCTCACAAGATTTAACCTCATCATCTCCCATTATAGCTTTACACCAAGTTACACAATTATCATGTGTTACCTTTGCATATTCTATGAATGTACCTGATGGTTCGGGTATACCTATTGATCCATACACTCTACCTCTATGTGTTACAGTTTCACCATCAGTTGTTACATCTTCACTGTCTCTACATTCCCAATGTAATGTCGTTATTTGGTTATCACCTTTTGATCCTTTGATGTCATATTGAGTCCTTGTTATTGTCCACGTTGCTGCCATGTTACTCTCCTTTATCCACAATATAATACACAAGATACAAGTTTTACACCTGTATTACTATTTCCAATCGTTACTTTACCGATTGTCTTACTTCTAATAATGTCATCTGATTGTACTTTAGCTGTACC
>VTLG01014007.1_pt1 | contig 34866 bp, 48 predicted proteins | sample 4694571 | NCBI WGS metagenome assembly VTLG01 (sample SAMN12604809, study PRJNA352737) | marine metagenome | biome: ENVO:00000447; feature: ENVO:00000209|ENVO:00000569|ENVO:01000036; material: ENVO:00002151; isolation source: viral sequences binned using virsorter ...
ATGATCTTACTATTGGAGGAGACTTAGTAGTAAATGGAACAACAACTACTGTCAATAGCACGGTCACAACTCTCGATGACCCTATTATTACTCTGGGTGGTGACACAGCACCAGCGTCTAATGATGGTAAGGATCGTGGTGTTGAGTTCCGTTATTACGACGGCTCTGCTAAAATTGGGTTCTTCGGATATGATAGATCCTCCTCACAATACGTCTTCTTAGCAGATTCAACAAATACAGGAGAAGTCCATGCTGGTACTGATGCTGGATTAAGGGCTGGATCATTAAATCTTACTGCTGCTGGCACAGCACTTGATGTAGATAACAATGCAAATATTGATGGCACGTTAACAGTAGATGGTCAGATTACATCTAACCTTGCAACAGGTACTGCTCCATTCGCTGTTACTTCTACTACTAAAGTATCAAACTTGAACGTTGACTTGCTAGATGGCATGACAACTTCTCAAAATAATGTAGCATCTACAGTTGTTAATCGTGATGGATCTGGAAACTTTACTGCAGGAACAATTACTGCTGCTCTAACAGGTAATGCATCTACAGCAACAACTCTTGAAACTGCAAGGACAATTACTGTTGATGGTGTTGTTGATGGTAACGTTTCATTTAATGGTAGTGCTGATGTAACAATCACAACAACCTATGCAGATGCTGATATTACTGCTCTAGCAGCTATGTCTGGTACTGGATTTGTTGTAAGGACTGCTGCTAACACATACGCTCAAAGAACAATTTCTGCTACAGCATCATCTGGTGTAACAATTACTAATGGTGATGGTGTTGCTGGCAATACAACAATTAATGTCTTATCTGCAGCAACAAACGCTGCTAATAACTTAGTCTTACGTGATGGATCTGGAGACTTTGCTGCTAATATAATTACTGCTGCTCTAGTGGGTAACGTTACTGGTAATGTGACTGGTGATGTTACAGGTAATGCAGACACTGCAACTGCTCTTGAAACGGCAAGAAATATTGGTGGAGTAGCATTTGATGGATCTGCTAATATAAACCTTCCTGGTGTTAATGCTGCTGGTAATCAGGACACCTCTGGTAATGCTGCTACTGCCACTGCTTTAGCAACTTCTCGTACTATTGGTGGCACTTCCTTTGATGGCACTGCTGATATTACACCAGCATCTGCTACTCAAGCAGCGAATCTTAATAACCATGATACTGCAGATCTTGCTGAAGGCACTAACCTCTATTATACAGAGGCAAGAGTCCAAGCAAAACTTGATAATGCTTATGAGCAACTTAGATCAATGTTAAACAACCTTGCTACTGCTACAACTTTGACATTAAATCTATCTGCAGATCCTACTCCTGGTGATGTTACTGTGCTTAACAGTGGATCACTTTCTGGTGGTACTGGTTATGTTTCAGCAACTGCAGTTGCAACAACTGGTGGATCTGGTACTGGATTGACTGTTGATATTACAGCAGTTGCTGGTGCTGTTACAGCAGTAACAATTAATGCTGCTGGTGGAAATTATGCTGAAGGTGAAACCGTTACTATTACAGGTGGTGGTGCAAATGCTACTATCGCCATTCTAACTGTGAAGGAAATGGAAGTTGGTCAAACCTTAACAGGTGCTACTTCTGGTACAACTGGAGTTATTACTGCTCTTGGTTCTACTTCCGTTACTGTTGACAACGTTGATGGATTCTTTAAGAAGACTGAAGTTGTCTCAGCTGGTAATGTTAACAACTTAACTGTATCTTCATTCGCTTAAAATAAATGTCTGCTACAAGACCTGCTTCTAAAACAGAACTAAAAGATTATGCCTTGCGTAGATTAGGTTATCCTACGATAGACATCAACGTTGCGACTGAGCAATTAGATGACCTAATAGAAGAAGCAATCGATTATTATCAAGAATATCATTATAGTGGAAGTTACCAATCTCTTATGAAGATTGAAGTTACTGATGCTATTAGAGACTTTGCACAAACTACATCACAACAAGGGGCAACTAATTGGTATGAGAATAATAACTATGTTTCTCTACCACCTGGTGTATTAGGTGTCAATCATGTATACAGTAATGTTGGTGCATCAAGTGTTGTTCCTGGTAATATTTTCAATATAAAATATCAGATCTTTCTTAATGACATCTATGCGATGACACATGGTCAGATCTTACATTACTTTATGACTTCACAATATCTTGAGACTTTAGACTGGATCACTAATTCTCAAGCAAATCGTAGAGTGAAATGGAATGAATATCAGAATAGATTGTATCTTGATTTTGATTGGGATACTTTACAATCAGGTGATTACCTTTTAGTTGATTTACTTATGCGTCAAGATCCTACAACATATACTGATATGTTTAATGACAATTGGTTGAAGGATTATACTGAAGCACTATTCCAACAACAGTGGGGTCGTAACTTAAGTAAGTATGATGGTATACAAATGTTAGGTGGTGTTACACTTAATGGTCGCCAGATTCTTGAAGATGCTGCAACATACAAAACAGATTTAGAGCAGACACTTAGAGATCGTTATGAAACTCCACCATTAGATCTAGTAGGTTAATGTATGGCATATTCAAATACACCAGCACAAGATTACGTACAATCTGATTATAGTAATAGTGCAAGATTAAATATTAATGGGTCGGCACAAGAACAAAAATTTATAGAAAACCTAATTGTAGAGAGCATTGAAATTTACGGGCAAGATATTTACTACGTGCCGAGAACTGTGGTCAACCGTGATAACGTCTTCGGAGAGGACTCTGATGGCAAATTTGAAAGTGCCAAAGCGATTCGAGCCTATGTCAATAATGTTGAAGGATGGGAAGGCCAAGGAGAACTTCTTAGCAAGTTTGGAATCCGCATCGAGGATAAGACAACGTTTATATTCTCCCGTGAAAAATTTCAAGAAAAAGTTGATGACTCGACTGTACTCAATGTCGAAGGAAGACCCAACGAAGGGGATCTAATTTGGTTTCCTATAACTAAACATTTATTTGAAATTATGTTTGTAGAAGTTGAGAAACCCTTCTACCAACTAGGAAAAGGATATGTATGGGAATGTCAATGTGAGCTCTTTGAATACAGTGACGAAGAGATTGACACTGGTATTGCTGCTCTTGATGCTATAGAGACTAACTTTGCTAATGCTATTACAGTTGGTCTTGTTGCTGGTGGATCAGGAGACTTTACTGTTGGTGAGACTGTAACTGGTGGAACATCTAATGTTACTGCTGAAGTTAAGTCTTGGGATTCTGCTTCTAGGACACTTATTGTTATTAATCGCTCTGGCACATTCTCTGTCCCAGAGACAGTTACAGGTGGTACTTCAAGTGCATCTTGGACAACTGCTACATATAATACGATAGATAATAAAAATATTGCCTACGATCAAAATAATGATTTTGAAACTGCTGACAATGATATTATCGACTTCTCCGAATCTAATCCATTCGGTACGGTTGGCTCAATTACTGATACTACAATCTAATGTTAGGAACTTATAGTTATCACGAAATATTTCGTAAGACCATTGTTGCTTTTGGTACAATGTTTAATAACATTGAACTAAGGAGACAAGATGAGGTTATGAAGGTACCATTGGCATATGGTCCTAAACAAAAATTCTTAGCAAGATTAGATCAGAATCCAGATCCAACAAATAAGAGAGTGCAAATAACTTTACCTAGAATCTCATTTGAGATTAATGGTATTACATATGATGCACAGAGAAAAGTATCTCCAACTCAAAAGATTAAGATAGCAACTAGTAGTGATAACTCAAAATCAAAGATGGTATTCATGCCAGTGCCATATAATATTGGATTTGAATTAGCAGTCATATCAAAGAATCAGGATGATGGATTGCAGATTATTGAGCAAATACTTCCAAATTTTCAACCTCATTATAACTTACCAATTAAATTATTAACTGAGATGAATGAGATAAAGGATGTTCCTGTTATTTTAAACAGTATAGATTATGAGGATAGTTATGAAGGTGAGTTTGCTACTAGACGAGCAATCATTTATACTATGAGTTTTACTGCTAAGACTTACCTATACGGTCCTGTTACTGAAAGTAAGATTATCAAGAAGACTATTACTGACATGTATACAAGTACTAATGTTGGTACTGCACCAAGAGATGTCAGGTATACAGTTCAACCAGATCCTATTACAGCAGATGCTGATGATGATTTCGGATTTGGTATTGTTGATGAAGACTTTACAGATAATCAGAAACGTAATCCTGTAAGTGGTCAAGATGAGGTAATTCCATAATGAGTGCATACGATGGTTTAGATGATGTTTTTAATGTGGATCGACCTGCTCCAGTAGAGAAGGTCGTAAAACCATCATTGAAAAAATCCGAAGAAGGAGATGTAAGACAGGACTATGAGGTTAGTCGTGCTCAACTACATAATCTTGTAATGAAAGGACAGGAGGCAGTAGATGGTATACTTGACGTTGCGAGAGCAAGCGATCATCCAAGAGCTTATGAGGTGGCAGGGCAACTTATTAAAAACGTCGGGGATGTAGCAGATAAGTTGATTGATCTTCAAGGTAAGATGAAAGAGCTTGATAAAGAAGAGAAGAAAGGACCATCAACGGTTAACAATACAATGTTTGTAGGTAGTACAGCAGACTTACAAAAGATGCTTAAGAAGCAAAAAGAGATAAATAATAACGACACGAAATAACAAGACATGACAGTTCTTAATGTATTAAGTACTAATTCAGTAGCCGCTGGTGCTTCTGAATATCAAACAGTACAAACAGGATATTATAGAGTTGGTTCTACAGCAGGTGCTGCTACTGTTTCTTTTAACGGTGGTCCTGCAATAACTCTAGTGCAGAATGAATTCATTCTTATCAAGGGTGGCAAACCTGGACAAGCAAAAATAGTTAAGGGTGTTGCTGATGCAACTGCTGACTACTACGTTGGTGAGCATGTATATGATACATCTGCAAACCATCCATTCTCTGTAGGAGATTATATTGCAATTGTAGATGATAGCACTTCTCCAGCTATCAATGCTGCTTTCTTATCTGCTGGTACTGCTGGTAAAAAGATTACTGCAATAGATGTACATAACAATATTTTATCAACAGATATTGACTCTTCTTCAACATCTACTTATACTTGGTCATCTGGTCCTAAAGCAAGAATAGCACGTGCTATTAAAATTACTGCAGCAACTAGTGCAGTGATAGTAGAAGAAGTCCAAGTAGTAGGTGGATAATGGCAAGACCTAAACCTAAAGGTTTCGGATCCGATATAAAGTCTCCTGTTAATCAGGAGGCTGAAAGGATTGTACGTGGTATGAAACGTAAAAGTGCCCATAGGTTTAAGGAGCTTTATGGTAAGAGAGATAGAGAAGTAATGTATGCAACAGCGAATAAGTTGGCAACGAAAGAACAAATTAAGATGCCACCAACCTATTTGCAGATAATGGAAAAATTAAGAAAGTCTAAATGATATAAATACCTATACTTAAATCAACAACTTGTTTGTAGTTTTGGCAAGGAGGTTTAAGAGAAGCATTTTAAAATCAAATGACCGACAGATCTATTGAGTCCGAGCTCAAGGAAGTTCATAAGAAGTTAAGTGATATTGAAAAGAAACAAGAGATGATGAATAAGTTATATCAGATGGAAAGAGATAAAAAAGCAAAGATGGGGGAAAGACCATCAACACATGTACATGAGATGATGTAGAAATATATACTAATGTACTTGACACTAGTGTTATAATACAAACAGTGTAGGTTTCAATATGACTGAAGAGAAAATTAAAAGTCTCTGTTACACTAAAGAGGAAGTTGATCAAATGATTGCTGCTGCTGTTGCAGAAGCACGTGCTATTGATGAAGAATCAATGCGTAAGCACAATCGTGACGCTACTATCATTAGTATGATATTGGGTTTTACTTGTTTAGCATTATTTCTTGATGGCACTTTAAGATTACTTGGTATCATTCCTCCTTTTATGGATATCGATATTAGTATAGTTGATAAGATTGCAGATAAAGTTGAGTCTGATGTAATACCACAGTTACAAAAGTACAAAAGTTATATACCAAAAATTTAACCATGCCTCAAATTACTTTAAAACTTTCTGATGGTTCTGAGTCTACAATTACATGTGATGAGGATACTTATATTTTAGATGCAGCAGAAGAAGAAGGTGTTGATCTTCCTTATTCTTGTCGTGCTGGTGCTTGCTCAACATGTGTGGGAAAAATTATTAGTGGTAGTATAGATCAAAGTGGGCAATCATATCTTGATGAAGAACAAATGGAAGATGGATTTGCTATGTTATGCGTTACAACACCTGAGTCGGATTGTGTTATCCAGACTGAGGTAGAGGATGAACTTTGAATATAAATTACAGGATTGAAAAAGTAGAAATGCCGATCTTTCAGACCATGTGGACTGAAAGATTAGATGAAATTAAGAAAGATATTCTTGATCATAAGAAAGAGTTTCCAGAAACAACCCCAGACAATAATCTCTTTTGTAATTGGAGATCTAATTGGCATATTCATCATACCGATTCTAGATTTGAATCAGTTGATGATTTTTTTAAGCAGTTTGCTCAGGAACTTGGAGAAAAATTCTTAGGAACTTATGGTACCTATCATACTGTAGATATGTGGGCAATGACATATGGGGGAAATGAAGGAGCAAAACCTCACTGTCATTACCCATCAACTCTGTCAATTGTTTTTTACATAGATGTTGAGGAAAATGCAGCACCGATTTGTTTTGGTGATAGTTGTTGTAAGGTGGAGAATGGATTAATCATAGCATTTCCATCTTCATGTATTCATTGGGTTCCTGATGATTATGAAGGAAAGAGGATTTGCATTTCTGCTAATTTAGATCATATACCTCCACCATGAATTGTAAAACATGTCCTGTATGTAAAGCAGGTTGGATAGACGATCAATTATATTGGACTACTGGAAAAATTGGATGTCCACATGACCTTGCTGGACTAATTTGCAATTCTATAAATCATGATGATTGTATCAATCCTTGCAAGGGATCTACCAGTGGAATGACTTGGAAACACAGGGAAGCTTATATGTCTGACTTTGAAGACCGAATGGGTTAATATACTTAGCTTGACGACTGTGCTATACTAAATACAATTACATATGGGATTGAAAGATCATGCCCCAGTCACACTATACCGTAGGGTATCACGACACTGATCAACAGCGTCACTACATTTGCGAGTATGCAAACGACTCGTACCAAGCTATTAAAGATGCACAAGAGGATGTCCCGTTTTTACGAGAGCATCCTTCTTTTGTGGATTCCTGTACAAATGAAACAGGTTTAGATTATCTAATGGGTATTGTTCCTATGGGACGTTAATTTATGAAACATGAAATAATGTGGTGGATGAGCAGATTAACTATTATGCTCACCTCACTCTTTCTATCATTCTCACTAGCATCATCTGCATATGCTACTGAGATACAAATGGGTTACAATGGCAATTTAGTCTTTGAACCAAATGAGGTTACTATTGATGCTGGTGAGACAGTTACCTTTGTTAATAACGCATTACCTCCTCATAACATCATAGTAGATGGTAGAGCAGATCTATCAAGAGAATCATTGATGTTTAGTCCTGGTGAAACACAAGAGATTGTGTTTGCTGATACTGGAGACTTTAACTTTAAGTGTGCTCCTCATGAGGGTGCTGGAATGAAAGGAGTAATTCACGTTGAGTGAAGTAGTCTGGTCAATTAATATTATGATTGCTATCCTACTCGTAGCAGTAGGTATAGTAATCTACTATATATTCATGTACGATGAATTTTGGCCCAATGGGAGCGATGACACCACCGTCACGGAAGAGTTGTTACAATTTCCGAGTGACGAAGATAGACAAGGTGCTTGATGGTGACACTATTGATGTTACTATCGATCTCGGTTTTGATCTATACAAGAAAGAAAGAGTTAGAATTGCAGGAGTTGATACGCCAGAGAAAAGAACAAGAGATCTTGAGGAGAAGGCATTGGGAATAGATGCTACTAACTGGTTAAAAGAAAAACTTACTGAGACTATTAAAGGTGATGAAGAGCTCCTTATTAGAACTGAACTTAAGGGTGGCGTTGGGAAGTATGGTAGGCTTCTTGGTTGGCTCTACATTGGCGATGCTACTATTTCACTAAATGAACAAATGATTACTGAAGGTTATGCTTGGGAATATGATGGTGGGACTAAACAGAAAAATTTTGAGTCTCTACGTGAAATTAGGCGTTCGTTTGGGTCATTGGTCGAGTCTTGAACAAGTATACATAGATTCAAAAGGTATGACAGGCAGACGATTATATGCTGACTGGCATATACCGACAGAAGAATATGAAGAAGCATGAGTAAAATTGACACTCAAGGTATGAGTGGTGAGGCAACGGAAGGTTGTAAGGATAACATTTATCCTAGAGATGAAAATGGTAATCCAATCTACCCACCATTTAATCCTACACCACTACCACTACTTGAACCTAAACTTAGGGAAGAACTTAAGGAATTAATTAATCAGGTTCTTGACGAAAGAGAATATCAAAAGAAACTTAACGGTCCTTATGATATGCCCGATTATAAACCAGAATATTATCAATGAGGATTAGATTATGTTTAGAACTATGGTATCAGAGCTTTTAAAAGACAATGCTTATAAAAAGGGAGATTTTACACTTTCTTCTGGCAGAAAAAGTCAACATTATATAAATTGTAAACCAGTTACTTTAGATGGTACTGGATCATTTTATGTTGCTAATACTATGCTTGATATGGTTTATAATGATTCCAATTCTCTTGGAGTTGCAGGATTGACATTAGGTGCAGATCCATTAGTTTCAACTATTGTAATGTTGCATGGAGCAAGAACTTATGCAACTGATTGTGGAGCATGTCATCCTGATGCTCCAACAAAATATGCTGGTTTAATTGTTCGTAAAAAACCTAAAGGTCATGGTACTGGTGCTTGGATTGAAGGTCCAGAATTACCAAAAGGATCTATAGTTACTGTAGTAGAAGATGTTATTACTACTGGTGGATCTGCTCTTTTTGCAGTTGAAAAATTACGTGAACATGGATATATTGTTAATAGAGTAATTACTCTTGTGGATAGAGAAGAACATGATAGAAGTATATGGAAAAAGAATGATTTGAAATTAGACTCATGCTTCACTATTACTGAGATAGCTGGACACGTATAAATACCAATGTAAGAACTGTCACAACCCATGAAGACGTATCAAGATTTCATGTTAGAATGCTCTGAGATAGAGGAGAGTAGTCTAAGCAGAATCAAAAGTAAATCCGATAAGGGAGGACTTGCTATCCTGTCAGGGTCTAGAGGTGACAAATCAAAGAAAGAGAATAAGGCAAGAGCAAAGCAGTTAGATAAAGATATAAAAGGTAAGGGACTTCCTGGTGCAACTAAAGCAACTGGAAGATGGACTGAGAAAGATGATGATACTGGTAAAGAAACTAAGGTTAAAGAACGTAGTCACATTGTTTCCTCTGGTAAGAAGGGTAAGAGAAAATTCAAGAAAGCAGTTAAAGCTTTAGGTAAGAAGTATGGCCAAGATGCTGTGTTGACACAAACGAAAAAAACTGGTACACTATCAGCAACGAGGAAAGGAGGAATGGGAAAAGGACCAAAGAATAAAACTACTACTAGTGTAGGGAAGATGAGACCAGGTAGATCATCTGCAGATGGTGATACTAAAATTAAGAACAAGACCTTTACTTATTCAAAATGACAAACAAACTTTATGATGACTCCAATTGGAGACAAGAATACAAAGGTTACACTAGTAACCAAAGGCATCTCGAATTGCTTGAGAATGGACCGAAGAGTCTGTCTCAATCATGGGTAATGCAAGCATTGTATGGACAATGGAAAAAGATGAAAGGGTATGATAAGTTAGATCCAAAGGAAAATGAGGGACAATTACAGTCATCTATGAAAGAGTTTTTTCAAAAAACTAAAGATCAAGGTATCTAAATGGCAACTCAGACTGATGTATACTTAGGTAATCCCAACCTAAAAAAAGCAAACATTGCTCAGAGTTTCACTAAAGAAGAAATACAAGAGTATTTGAAGTGTGCTGATGACCCTGTATATTTTATTAGAGAATATATTAAAATTGTTTCTCTAGATGAAGGTGTCATACCTTTTACCATGTACGATTTCCAAGCAGAGATGGTTGAGAAATTTCATGATAATAGATTTAATATAGCAAAACTTCCTCGTCAGTCTGGTAAGTCTACTATTGTTACTGCATATCTATTGTGGTATGTGCTTTTTAAAGATAATGTAAATGTCGCAATCCTCGCAAACAAAGCAGCCACTGCAAGAGAAATGCTGGGCCGCTTACAACTTTCTTATGAGAATCTCCCTAAATGGTTGCAACAGGGTATTCTCCAGTGGAACAGGGGTTCACTCGAATTGGAAAACGGCAGTAAAATCTTGGCTGCTTCTACTTCTGCTAGTGCTGTTCGGGGTATGTCCTTTAACATTATATTTTTGGACGAATTCGCATTCGTTCCGAATCATATTGCGGAACAGTTTTTTAGTTCTGTTTACCCTACTATTACTTCTGGTAAATCAACAAAGGTTATTATCATATCTACCCCACATGGGATGAATATGTATTACAAGCTCTGGCATGATGCAGAGCGTGGAGCAAACGACTATATACCTACAGAAGTACATTGGTCTCAAGTTCCTGGCAGAGATGCCAAGTGGAAAGAAGAGACTATTAAAAACACATCTGAAGCTCAGTTTAGAGTTGAGTTTGAATGTGAATTCTTAGGATCTGTAGATACTCTTATTAGTCCTAGTAAACTAAGGACTATGGCGTATGGAGATCCACTTACACAAAATAAAGGACTGGCAGTTTATGAGCGATCTGAAGAAGGACATCAATACATTATCACCGCAGATGTTGCTAGAGGTGTATCTGGAGACTATAGTGCGTTCTTGGTGGTTGATACAACTACAATACCATACAGATTAGTTGCTAGGTATAAGAACAATGATGTTAAACCAATATTGTTTCCAAACATTATTGTAGATGTTGCTAAGAATTATAACCAAGCATTTATATTAGTTGAAGTAAATGACATTGGTGGACAAGTTGCTGATATTATTCAGTATGATTTGGAGTATGAAAACCTTTTAATGTGTGCAATGCGTGGTAGAGCAGGGCAACAACTAGGTCAAGGATTCTCTGGCAAGAAAACTCAAATGGGTGTAAAGATGAGTACAGCCGTTAAACAAGTTGGTTGTTCAAATCTTAAAGTATTAGTTGAAGATGATAAGTTGTTAGTGCCTGATTATGATTGTATTGCGGAATTGACAACATTCATTCAGAAAGGAAATAGTTTCCAAGCAGAAGAAGGATGTAATGATGACCTAGCAATGTGTATGGTCATATTTGCTTGGATGGCTATGCAAGAATATTTCAAGGAACTAAATGATAATGATGTTAGAGCAAGGATATATAAAGATCAAAGAGATGCTATTGAACAAGATATGGCTCCGTTTGGATTTGTAGATGACGGATTGGAAGATGAGTATTTTGCAGATGCACAAGGAGATGTATGGAAAAATGCGGATGTTACTGGTGACTATGGAGATAAATCATATATGTGGGAGTACAGGTGAGCACTTCAAAAATATAAATAATCCTAGACACAGGTTTAGTTGACCATTTACTAGGGGTATTATCAAGATGAGTGCATCAAATCAACTATCGCCAGGTGTAGTTATACAGGAGAGAGACCTGTCTACAGTAACTACCCCATCAGCGTTTAATGTAGGAGTTATGGCAGCTCCATTCAACAGGGGTCCTGTTGAAGAAATAACTAGCGTATCTTCAGAAAGACAGTTAGTAGATATTTTTGGCGAGCCAGATGACCAAAACTATGAGTATTGGTATACTGCTTCACAGTTTCTAGCATATGGTGGTACTTTAAAAACCATTAGAATCGCAAGTGATACTCTTAGAAACGCAGTAAGCGATGCTCAAACAGCAGAATTAATTAAAAATCTACAAGCATACGAAACTACTTTTGAAGGTAGAGGTGGCACGACTTGGAATTGGGCTGCTCGTACTCCTGGAGCACTAGGTGACTCAATTGGTATATTCGTAACCGATGCTGGACCTGATCAGATTGCCGTATTACCTGCACCTGGCACTGGTAACGAGCATGAGTTTGTTGCTGATGAAGCAGTAACTGCATCTTCTGGTGCTGCTGCTAGAGTTTATAAGTATGCTCTTAAACTAACTTTAACATCTATAGTTAGCAACTTTACTGCTGGATCTACTGCAACAATTACTATTGGTGGTAGTGGTCAAACTGTAGATGTCCTAGCATGGGATGCTTCTAACAAAAAACTAGAAATTGGATTACAATCTGGTGGTGTTACTGGTATCATTGCTGATTCATCTGACACTATTGCTCAAGGTGGTGCTTCTGCAACGATTGCAACAACAGAGCGTCTTCTTTATGTTGGTTTAGATGCTTCAAGTATTTCCTTTGCTGCTACTGATAGTATTCAAGATACAAACTCAACTGCTGTTGCAATTTCTTCAGTAAGAACTGAGTATTCAGAGCGTGAGTATCTTCCTGGTGTAAAATGGATCAACGTTGCTCCACGTCCAGGAACTTCTTTATATGCTAATGGCATTGGTGGAAGTGATGATGAGTTACATATCTTAGTTGTTGATATTGACGGAAAGGTAACAGGAACACCTGGTGCAGTATTAGAAAGATACATCTCAGTATCTAAAGCATCTGATGCTAAGACATCTGTTGGTGAAGTCAACTACTACAAAGAAGTAATTAAGCAGAAGTCCAATTATGTTTATTGGGGTAAGCACGAAGTTGCTGCACATCCAGGAACAAATGGTAATGCTGCTGCTGGTAACTGGGGTCAAGCTGCTGCAAACAGAAGGTTTAATCGTCTTCGCAATGCTGCAGGTTCACAAGACTATCCTGCAGGTGCAACAACTATTGGATCTAGAAATAATGCTACATTCTACTACAGACTTGCTGGTGGTGTAGACTACACAGTTGCTGGTGGAATTATTTCATTGTCAAATACTGACATTGCTGCATCATACGATCTAGTTGCAGACCCAGAGTCACAGACAATTGATTTCATTCTTTCTGGTCCTGCTGGATCTACAAATGAAATTGCTCTTGCTAAAGTATCTACTTTAATGAATCTTGTAGAAGAGCGTCGTGATTGCATGGCATTCTTCTCACCTAAGAGAGGAGATGTTATTGGTATAAGCAGTGCTTCTACAATCACAGATAACATTGTTAACTACTTTGATTTACTACCATCATCTAGTTACGCAGTATTTGATTCTGGTTACAAGTATATCTACGATAAGTATAATGATGTTTATCGTTACGTCCCTTGCAATGGTGACGTTGCTGGTCTATGTGTCCAAACCACAGAAGTTTCAGAACCTTGGTATTCACCAGCTGGTTTTGCACGTGGTGTTTTGAGAAATGCTATCAAACTAGCATACACTCCAAACAAGATACAGAGAGATACACTTTATGCAAATAGAGTTAACCCAGTTGTTTCCTTCCCTGGTCAAGGTATTGTATTATTCGGTGATAAGACCGCACAGTCATTTGCTTCTGCATTCGATAGAATCAACGTCCGTCGTTTATTCCTAGTTATCGAGAGAGTAGTTGGTACTGCTGCTAAGACACAACTCTTTGAGCAGAATGATGAGGCACAAAGAAATCTCTTCCTCAACATTGTTGAGCCATATCTAAGAGATGTCCAAGGTCGTCGTGGTGTTACTGACTTCTTAGTCAAGTGTGACTCCGAGAACAATCCTCCACAGGCAGTTGACCGTGGTGAGTTTTACGCAGAAATCTACGTGAAGCCAACACGCACAATCAACTACATTACTCTAACATTCGTTGCAACCAGAACTGGTGTTGCGTTTGAAGAAGTAGCAAGTTAATGAAGATCAAACCTCTTAAACATTGTCGGTTATCCCAGATGAAATTCTTCTACTGGGATCCCAAAGATGATCCACGAGAGCCAGAATATTGGGAAGACTCACCTTCGGGTGGGTCTTTTTTATGCGTGAAAATATTCTTTAGTCTAAATATTAAAGACGGAGATATTTTACAATCATGGCACTTAGAGGAACCATTGACGATTTTAAAGCTAGTGTAGTTAATGACTTTGCTAGACCTAATTTATTCCAAGTGGACTTAAACTTTCCTGCAACGCTAGGAATTTCATCTGATTTATCAACTTTCGGTAACTTTACCGTAAGAGCAGCAAACCTACCAGCATCTCAAATTGGAGTTGTGGAAGTACCTTTTAGAGGTAGGGTATTGAAAATTGCTGGAGACCGCACATTCGAGCCATGGACAATTACTGTTATGAATGACAGTGGTTTCAACATGAGAAATGCATTTGAATTGTGGGCAAATTCAATTCAAGCAGCAAACGAGAACTTTACTGCTGCTGGCACTCTTGGCGATGCAACCGATTCTACTGGTTACTTTGCTGATATGCTTGTGCATCAACTTTCTAGAGACATTAAGTCTGATAGTGAGTCACCTAAGATTACTAAGTCTTATAAGTTCTACAACGTATTCCCAAGTAACATCTCTGCTATCGATCTTGATTTCGGTAACAACGATGCGATTGAAGAATTCACTGTTGAGCTACAGGTTCAGTACTGGGCACCTCAGTCTACAGCAGCATCTGACAACAGTTAAAAGGGCATATTTTATCCCTGATAAATAGATCAGGGATAATCAAATTTTTTAAATTATAATGGCAACTCAGTTATTTGGTTTTTCATTAGAGCGTGCTAAGAAGGTACCTAAGGGGCCTTCTTTTGTGCAGAAGGATAATCTGGATGGATCACAACCTGTATCAGGTGGTGGCCACTATGGTTATACTGTTGACTTTGATGGACAAATTAGAAATGAATTTCAATTAATCTCTCGTTATAGAGAGATGGTATTACAACCAGAATGTGATAGTGCAGTTGATGATATAGTCAACGAAACTATTTGTGGTAACTTTGATGATGTTCCAGTACAAGTTGAGTTATCCAATTTAAAAGTATCTGAAAAAATTAAGAAGTTAATTCGTGAAGAGTTTGATGAAATCCTCCGTCTTTTAGATTTTGAAAATAGATCATATGAAATCTTCCGTCGCTGGTATGTTGATGGAAGATTATTTTATCATAAGGTAATTGATCCAGATAATCCAAAGAAAGGATTGATAGAATTACGTTATATCGATCCTCGTAAGATTCGTAAGATTAATGAGATTGATCAGAAAAGACCAGAACAATTAAGAGGTCTTCCTCTCAATCAACAGTTATCTCCTAAGTCTGCACAGTATTTCTTATATGATCCAAAAGGATTGAAGAGTACTAGCACACAAGGATTAAAGATTGCACCAGATTCTATATGCTATTGTCACTCAGGCATCATGGATCTAAACAAGAACATGGTGTTGTCACATCTGAATAAGGCAATTAAGGCAGTCAATCAATTAAGAATGATTGAAGACTCTCTTGTTATCTACAGATTATCAAGAGCACCAGAAAGAAGAATTTTTTATATTGATGTAGGTAATCTACCTAAGAATAAGGCAGAGCAATACTTACGTGAAGTAATGGGTCGTTATAGAAATAAACTTGTATACGATGCAAACACTGGTGAGATAAAGGATGACAAGAAGTTCATGTCTATGCTTGAGGACTTCTGGTTGCCACGTAGAGAAGGTGGTAGAGGAACTGAGATTACTACATTGCCTGGTGGACAAAACTTAGGTGAGTTAGAAGATGTCAAGTATTTCCAAAAGAAATTATACAAAGCACTTAACGTTCCTAATTCAAGATTAGAAACTGAAACAACCTTTAACATTGGTCGTGCTGCTGAGATCACACGAGATGAAGTTAAGTTCCAAAAGTTTGTTGCACGTTTACGCAAACGTTTTGGAGAATTGTTTGTTGATCTTCTTAAGACTCAATTGATTCTTAAGGGTATTATTTCCATTGAAGAATGGGAAGATATGAAAGAGCATATTCAATTTGATTATATTGCTGATAACTACTTCTCAGAGCTCAAGGATATTGAGATCCGTAACGAGAGGATAAATCAAGTTGCTGCAATGGATCCTTACGTTGGTAAATACTTCTCTATTGAGTATATGCGTCGTCAGGTAATCAAGCAGACTGATCAAGAAATCATTGAAATTGATGAGCAAATTGAACAGGAAATTGCGGATGGTAAGTTGATGGATCCTGCGGAACAAGCAGCATTAGATGCTGGAATTGATCCAATGGCAGCTGCTGCTGGTCCCGAAGGCATGGAAGAACCTGCTACTGCAGGTAAACCTGAAGGTCCATCTAGTGCGGATCAGAAACGTGCCGAATTCTAAATACTAAATAACTATAACATTATTCACATATTATGCCTTCTGAAATTGCAAAAGATATTGTTGACAAAATTTTTGGTGACGATAAAGCTAAAGCATTAGACTTAACTAATGATGCTTTATCTGCTACAACATACGATCTTGTCCAACAACAAAAATTACAATTTGCCAAATCAATGGGTTTTGATTTGAAAGATACTGCTCAAGATGCTGCTGATGAAGTACAAGATTCTCTACCTGATGGCCAAGAAGCTCCTACTGAAGTGGAAGTCGATGGTCGTAAACCAGAAGATCCTCCCGAAGCTTCAACAGATGTTGACACAGTACCTGAAGAGGAACCAGAAGAAACCATAGAGGAACCAAAAGATGAGACTAATAGCTGAAGAAATTGTTCAGGTAGAATTTCTATCTGAAGAAAAAAACGGCAAGAAGAGCCACTTCATCGAAGGTGTGTTTCTTCAATCTGAAATCAAAAACAAGAATGGTAGGGTATATCCACAAGGTGTACTTGCCAGAGAAGTTGCTAAATATGATGAGCATCACATTCAAAAAGGTCGTGCTTTAGGAGAGCTTGGTCATCCTGAAGGTCCATCGATTAATTTGGATAGGGTTTCTCACAAGATCGAATCTTTGAGAGAAGATGGTAATAATTTTATTGGTAGAGCAAAAATACTTGAGACACCAATGGGAAATATTGCTAAGAATCTTCTTGATGAGGGAGTACGTTTAGGAGTTTCTTCTAGAGGTATGGGATCACTTAAAGAAAAGGATGGTGTAAATTTCGTTGCTGACGACTTTATGCTTGCCACTGCTGCTGATATAGTTGCAGATCCTTCAGCTCCAGATGCTTTTGTAGATGGAATCATGGAAGGAAAAGAATGGGTTTGGGATAATGGCATACTAAAAGAGTCTGCTGTTGCTCAAATCAAGAAAGAAATTGATCAAGCAACCCTAATAAACATACAGGAACGGAAGGTTTCCGCATTCAGTAAGTTTTTAAAGAGTCTTTAATGTATAAATAAATAAAGACAATACAAATAGTACGTTGTACGGAGTTTAAACAAATGTCTGAATCCCTCGAAAAAGAGTTAGATAATATGGAAGAAGTGACCGAAGGTTCTAACGTTGTCACCAAAAATGCTAAGCCTGGTGAGAAAATTGATACCTCAAAATCAACCGATTCACTAGGTGGTAGTGGAAAGAAGGTTGTTCACGTAGACACCGATTCCCTTGAAGGTGCTGCTGGTACTAAGAATGCAGGTAAATCTGCAGCTGGTTCAGTAAGCGTTGAAAAGGATAAGTCTATTAAGACAAAGCCTTCCGATGCATCCAGTAAAAAGGAGGAAGTAACTAATGACGAAGAAGTCATCCAAGAAGAAACCCCTGAAACCAAATACGACTTTACTGAAGATGTTGACGCTCTTGTCGCTGGTGAAGAACTCTCAGAAGAATTCAAACAGCGTGCAGCAACAATCTTTGAAGCAGCAGTAACCGCTAAGGTTAATGATGAAGTCAAAGTTGTCACAGAAGCATTTGAACAATCTCTTACTGAAGAAGTAGAGAAAGTCAAAACAGAATTGGCAGAAAAAGTAGATGACTATCTATCTTATGCTGCGAAACAGTGGTTAGAAGAAAATTCAATCGCTGTTGAGCACGGTATTAAGAATGAGATGGCTGAGTCATTCTTTAACGGCCTAAAAGAACTCTTCGTGGAGCATAACTTTACAGTTCCCGAAGAAAAATTCAACCTCCTTGATGGGATGGCTGGAGAAATAGATGATATGGAGAAGAAACTCAACGAGCAAATCGACGCTAATGTCACTCTTAACAAAAGAGTTGGCGAACTTGTAAAAATGGAAATCGTGACTGAGTGTGCTGCTGGTTTGGCAGAGACTCAAAAAGAGAAGCTTGCTTCTCTAGCAGAGGGTGTTGAGTTTGAAACTGAAGAAGATTTTCGCAAGAAGATCGAAACTATTAAGGAATCATACTTTACTCGCAAGGAAGCAACCGAGGTTGCAGATCCTACCGAGGACAAAGGAGAAACCCTTGTAGAAGATACTACTTCTCACACTATGTCGAAGTACGTAGATGCACTTAAGAAGTGGTCTAACTAATTATTCGTAATTAACCATTTTTCAAAAACAATTTCGGAGACAAAATGTCACTAAAATCACTACAGGAAAAGTGGGCACCCGTTCTAAATCACGATTCTCTTCCAGAGATTAGCGATACTTACAAGAAAGGCGTTGTCGCACAACTTCTTGAAAACCAAGAAAGAGCAATTTCAGAAGAAGGAAAGATCCTTACTGAAACTCTACAAACAACAGGTTATACACAAGCAGCTACCGATACAGGTCCAGTTGCTGGTTTCGACCCCGTATTGATCAGTCTTATTAGACGTTCAATGCCACAACTAATTGCATATGATGTTGCTGGCGTTCAGCCAATGACAGGTCCTACAGGACTTATCTTTGCAATGAGAACTAACTACGGTACTGAGCGTGCTCCTGCTAGTGGTAACTATCGTGAGGCATTCTTCAATGAGCCTAACGCTGGTTTCTCTGGTGGTGCTGGTCAAGACCTAGCTGAGTATGATCCTAATGCATCTGATGCAACAAACGATGCTCAAGGTAACAACCCTGGACTTCTAAATGACAGCCCTGCTGGCACTTATGAGCAGACAGGTGATGCTACAGGTATGACAACGGCTACCGTTGAAGGACTTGACGACTCTGAAAACACCAATGAATTCAGAGAGATGGGCTTCTCCATCGAGAAGGTGACTGTAACAGCCAGAGCACGTGCTTTGAAAGCTGAGTACAGCATCGAGATGGCTCAAGACCTCAAGGCTATTCATGGATTGGATGCAGAGCAAGAGCTTGCCAACATTCTTTCTACTGAGATCCTTGCTGAAATCAACAGAGAAGTTGTTAGAACTATCTACACAAACGCTGTTGCTGGTGCTCAGAACAATACTGCTAACGCTGGTATCTTTGATCTAGACGTTGATAGTAATGGTCGTTGGTCAGTTGAGAAATTCAAGGGACTTCTTTTCCAAATCGAAAGAGATGCTAACGCTATCGGTCAGCAAACTCGTCGTGGGAAGGGTAACATCTTGATCTGCTCTGCAGACGTTGCTTCAGCTCTAGGTATGGCTGGTGTGCTTGACTATGCTCCTGCACTTAATGGTAACAACGCATTGACTGGTGTAGATGATACATCTTCAACTCTAGTTGGTACTCTTAATGGTCGTGTTAAGGTTTATGTTGACCCTTATTCTGCTAACGTAAGCGATAAGCATTACTACGTTGCTGGATACAAAGGTACTTCACCTTACGATGCTGGATTATTCTATTGCCCATATGTGCCTCTACAGCAGGTCAGAGCAATCAACCCAGACACCTTCCAACCAAAAATCGGATTCAAGACTCGTTACGGCATGGTTTCAAACCCATTCTCTCAGGGACTTACTCAAGGATCTGGTGCTCTTACAGCAAATACCAACAAGTACTACAGACGAGTACAAGTTGCAAACCTCATGTAATTCAGAATTACACATTTCAAAAGAGACCTTCGGGTCTCTTTTTTTTGTACAAAAATAGGTATTTATTTTTGTGTATTTCAAGATAAACTCTTATAAATAATATCAGTCAGGGAAACCTACACAACGAGGAAACAAGATGCACTGAAACTTCTCTACATCATGTGTTAAGTTAAAAAGGAGAACAAGTATGCATAACATCGTTTCGCAAAATAGTTTAGCAGAATGGAATCACCATATGTCTGAACACGACAAAGTACTGGATGATTATTACGAATGCCTAATAGAATGCGAGACCGATCAGTCGAGTTGTAAAAGTATCTGTAAAGAGATACTAATGTAAATTACTAGAAAAATTTTAAAGGACTCTTCGGAGTCCTTTTTTTATCCTAAATATTACTGTGGGAAGACATCTTATACATGGCAAATTGGTACGCAGAACAACTAACTAACAAAAACTTTCTTTCTCCTATTGGATTCATATTCACTTTGGAAAAAGCAAAGAAGGTTTCATTTCTATGTCAACGTGTAGAGATTCCAACTATGACTCTAGGGGATTTGGATATTCCAACCAGAGGTATGGTACCAATTCCAACAGAGGGAAATATTCAATACGGTGAATTGTCAGTTGAGTTTATTGTAGATGAAGATCTACTCAACTATATGGAATTGCATAATTGGATGATAGGGTTAGGTGCTCCATCTGGTGTGTCAGATAGATCAACTTTTAAAACGGCAAATAAAAAAGTAAGAACAAAAAAGGATGAATATAGATATTCAGATGGAACTATATTAGTCTTGAATAATAATAACCTATCAAACTTTGATGTAGTATTTAAAGGGTTGTGGCCTACAACTTTATCCACTATTGGATTTGATGTTACTGGTACTGATAATGATTTCCTTACTGCAACAGCAACATTTAAATACACACTCTACGAAATAAGGAATACAAACAGCACTACTCGTAGGTAGATATATAATTATATGAGAATAGAAACTAGAGAAGCAATGGAGATGTTGTTCTCCGCTAAATGGAATTTGCCACAAGCAGCAAAACATTGCAACTTAACTCACAAGGAAATGAAGATTACCTTTAGTGAGTATTGTGCTTTGCACGAAACAACATACAACAAATTTGATACTGCAATTCAATTGACTTTAAATTATGAATTTGGAACAACTACAGACCAAATGGTCTGAAGATAGTAAGATTGATCCCGATAAGTATGGTGAAGAATCTATAAGGATCCCTCAACTTCATATGAGATATATGGAGTTTTATAATACTTTTGCCCTAATGAAGAAAGATAGGGAATCTGAAATGAGAGGGTTGTGGAAAGAGAAATGGATATTCTATAAAGGAAAAGCACCAGCAAAGATATACAAAGATACACCGTTTGACTTTAAGTTAACAACTAAAGAAGAGATTAATATGTTCATTGATGCTGATGAAGATATTAGAAAACTTCAATATAAGATTGACTACATAGAGCAAATAATTTTCTTTCTCGATGGTGTTCTTAAACAGATAACTAGCCGCAATTATCAGATTAAGAATGCTATTGAGTGGGAACGTTTTCAATCTGGTATGTAAATGAATTACGGTCTTTTCTATAAAGTAGTTTCATTAAATCAATTTTCAGTACGTACTGTACATAGTGCAATTGCAAATACTAATCTTGAATGGAATGAAGGAAAATTATATAATCAAACAACTGCTGTAAGAAGACAGACTGATGTTGCATGGATAAATGATAGAAATTTTTTAGCCATGCTTTTGCGTATGGTAAAACAGATTAATAGATCTGCTCGTTGGAATTTAAATATTACTGGTGTAGAACCTGTCCAGTTTGGATCATATGGGGAAGGTGGTTTTTATGATTGGCATATAGATCAACACCCAAAAATTATTAAAGGAACTGTAAGAAAGATTAGTATGACTCTTTTTCTTAATGATGACTTTGAAGGAGGGGAGTTTGATTTAGAGATATATAAACCAGGAGAGCAACAAAGGTATGTAACTATTCATCCTAAAGTTAACTCCGCAGTTTTCTTTTTAGCAGATCAATGGCATAGGGTAAGACCTGTCACTGCTGGTCATAGAAAATCTCTTGTAGCATGGTTTTACGGTCCACCTTATGCCTGATTTGATTATACAGAAAAAGAATGAAGTCTACTTAAAGGTAGAAGCAGAGCCTCATCTTCATAAAGAGGCTGCTGAATTTTTCTCCTTTGAAGTAGAGTCTGCAAAATATATGCAGAGGAAGAACAGATATAGAGGATGGGATGGTAAGGTGCATCTATACTCACCTGCTACTGGAGAGATCTATTGCGGTTTAGTAGATTATTTAACTGACTGGGCAGAGGAAAGAGGATATCATTATCAGTATTCGGAATCTCAATCGTTTGGACATCCCAAGGATCAGAATGATCTGATAACTCCAGAGGGTGTTGTAGGATTTGTAAAGGCTCTGAAGTTACCTGTTCAGGTTCGGGATTACCAATACCGAGCAATATACGAATGCCTGAAATACAACAGGCGACTCCTGCTATCCCCAACAGCAAGCGGTAAGTCATTAATGATTTATTCATTGGTTCGTTTCCATGTAAATGTCAAAAGGAAGATTCTAATTGTAGTCCCTACTACGTCTTTGGTTGAGCAAATGTATAAAGACTTTACAGAATATGGTTGGATGGCATCCAAACACTGCCACAAAATATACTCTGGGGAGGAAAAAAATTCTGAAGCTGATTGCGTAATTACCACTTGGCAATCTGTTTATAAGCAACCTCGTAAGTGGTTTTCTAGGTTTGACGTAGTGATCGGTGACGAGGCTCACCTTTTCAAAGCCAAATCTTTGACTACGATTATGCATAAGTTGCATGATTGTAAATATCGTTATGGATTTACTGGCACATTAGATGGTGCAAATGTTAATCAACTAGTATTAGAAGGTGTATTTGGTAGATGCTCAAAGGTTACTAAGACACATGAGTTAATGAAACAAGGACATGTTGCTAAGTTGAATGTTAAAATCATTGTTCTTAAACATGAGGAAAATATATTTGAAGGGTATCAAGATGAGATGACTTATCTTGTTGAGCATGAACCTAGAAATAAATTTATCCGCAATCTAGCATGTGATCTTAAAGGGAATACACTAATCCTCTTTAACTATGTAGAAAAGCACGGACTACCTTTATACGAGATGATAAATAGTTACACCGACAGACCAGTGCATCTTGTTTATGGTGGAGTGGATGTCGATGATCGAGAACACATTAGAAATTTAGTTGAAAATGAAACCAACGCTATTATTGTTGCCTCTTATGGCACTTTCAGCACTGGGGTTAACATTAAGCGGTTGCACAACCTCGTCTTCGCCTCCCCAAGCAAGTCCAGAGTCAGAAATCTCCAATCAATTGGGAGGGTACTTCGACAGTCTAGGGGGAAAGTAAAAGCAACTTTATATGATATTGCTGATGATATTTCCACAGATAAGGGTAATAACTACACTCTTAATCATCTGATGGAAAGACTCAAAATCTATAATGAAGAACAATTTAATTATGAAATCATAGAAGTAAAAGTAAAATCACATGACACTTAACTACGCAAAACATGATGAAGAATTCTATGGACTCTTCAAGCTAGTTAGTGGAGAGGAGCTCATTGCTAAGGCAATAATTTCTAAACAAGAAGATCTTGAGCCAGTTGAAGAATTGATCTTTTTAAGTAATCCTGTGACAGTTGAATTTTTTACTAAAGAGTTAGACGGAGGTAAAATTGCTAAAGGAATGGGGTTATCAAATTGGATGCAAATGAGCGACGAGGATTTTTTTATTATTAAAGAGAAAGATCTTATATCACTAGCATCATTGTCCAAGCAATATATTCTAATGTATGAGGCATATTTGACAGGCACGCCACCAGAACAATTGTCACAAAAACAAAGAAAGGATCTTGAAAAAAATATGGGATATCTAGGATCTATTAATGAAGCTAGAATGTTATTTGAAAAAATATATAATAACCCTTCCCAACCCTGACAGTGTTGAGTCTACATCGAATGTCCATTGTTGTCAAGTCCCATTATATGTGTTATAATATTCACATGCAGGTAAACCAATAGTTATGAGAAAAAATGCTAAAACAAAAAAGCAACATTATGTGAACAATGCAGACTTTCTTGCTGCTCTTATTAAGCATAGAGAAGATGTAGAAATTGCAGAGAAGCAAGGTAAACCTAAACCTATAGTTAATAATTATATTGGGAGTTGTTTTTTAAAGATAGCAACACACTTATCTTACCGACCAAACTTTATCAATTACATGTATAAAGATGATATGGTTTGTGATGGTATAGAGAACTGTATACAGTATATTGATAATTTTGATCCTGCTAAAAGTAAAAACCCATTTGCATATTTTACTCAGATAGTGTATTATGCATTCCTACGTCGTATTGCTAAGGAGAAACGACAGATGGATATTAAGGAAAAGATTCTTGAGAAGTCAGGATACGATGAAGTGTTCTCAGTTGACGGAGAAGGAGGAGCAGAGTATAATCAGATTAAAGCACGTATTGCAATCAATACTAAAAGATGATTCCAACAATCATATATGATGATTTCTTTGAGGATCCTGATAAGATAGTAGAGTATGCAAATACTTTAGACTATCCAGTTAATGCTGGTAATTATCCAGGTAAAAGATCACTTCCTTTACATGAAATTAATCCAGATCTTTATTCTTATATTACTAATAAAATTGTAAGAATATTTTATCCAGATTCAGAATCATGTCAGTATGAATCTTTGATGGGGTTTCAAAAAATCTCAGCTCAACATGACGATATGTATCATATAAAAAATAGAGGTTGGATTCATAGAGATGATGGATATGAATTTGGTGGTGTTATATATTTAAATAAATATCCAGAAAAAGATACTGGCACTTCAATATATGAACCTAAGAAATTAGAAAATCTTTTTTATAATAGTTATTCAGATGAAATTAGAAATAAATTTTATGGTGGAGTAGAAGTAACAGATGATGAATATGAAATAGGGTTTACTTCAACTGAAGATAACTGGAAAGAAACTGTTAAAGTTGAAAATGTTTATAATAGATTATTTGCTTTTAATAGGAGATTTTGGCATGGTGTAAAAACTTTTGGTAGTAATGAGAGATTGACTCTTATATTCTTTTTTAGGAGTCTTGTCGATAATGATAAAGATGCACCCCTTGATAGATTATGAAAGTTCTTTTAATTACTGACCAACACTTTGGTGTTAGGAATGACAATCAACATTTCATTAATCACTATAGAAAATACTATAGTAAGGTTGTTATACCTTTTATTAAAGCATATGGTATCACAGAAATAATAGATCTTGGTGATACATTTGACAAACGTAAATCAGTTAACTTCATGTCTTTAGAGGCAGCGAAGGAAATGTGGTTTGATCCTATTAAAGATATAGGATGTAAGATGACTGCTTTGGTTGGTAATCATGATATCTATTATAAGAATACATTGAGAATCAATGCACCAAATGAACTACTAGGAGATTATGATATAGATGTCATTGATGAACCTACTACCCGTAACTATGACGGTACTGACATATTATTTCTGCCTTGGATATGTGATGAGAACAGAGATGATACCTTCAGAAGCATCACGAAAAGTACTGCTCCTGTCTGTATGGGCCATCTCGAGCTTAACGGTTTTGAAGCTCATCCAGGTCATGTCATGAACATGGGTATGGATATTAATCCTTTTGATAAATTCCAAAGAGTCTTTAGTGGACACTATCATATGAAATCTACTAAAGGTAATATCTCATATCTAGGAAATCCATATCAACTATATTGGAATGACTATGGATGTAAACGTGGATTCCATGTGTTTGATACAGAAACTTTAAAGACTACTTTTTATAGAAATCCATATGATATGTTCTATAAACTGTATTATGATAATGGTGTTAGAAATGAAATTCATCCTTCTGACTTAGAAGGTACTTTTGTAAAATTAATTGTAGAAGATAAGGGTGATCAAACAAAATTTGATTATGCTGTAAGACAATTACAAAGTTGGGGTCTTGCAGATTTAAAAATTATTGAGGATCTTTCTGTTGAGATGGAAGACTCACTTGTGCTGGAAACCGAAGATACCATCACGCTTTTAGATAAATATATAGATGAGATCGATCTCCCAGTTGACTCTGAAAATGTTAAGAGTATAATGAGATCACTCTATGTCGAGGCATGTGAACTATAATGTATATTCTCACAGATAAAGACAATGGTGGCGTGTATGCCGTGTATAATAAGGATAAGATAAAAACTGTACAGATTTTTGAAGTCGCAGAAGATGCTGAAAGATACACAATGCTATTAGAAGCTCAAGGATCTAAAAAGTTGGATGTCTTAAAAGTTAATCTAGATGATGTAGCTTTGAATTGTGGAAGTTTTGGATATTTTTATAATGTAATTACTAGTGATGATTTTGTCGTACCTCCTACATGATTTTATTTGATAGTATTCGTTGGAAGAACTTTCTTTCAGCAGGTGACCAGTGGATTGAAATTAAATTAGATGAGAGTATGTCAACTCTTATTATAGGATCGAATGGTGCTGGTAAGTCTACCATTCTCGATGCTTTATGTTTTGCATTATTTAATAGACCATTTCGTAGAGTTAAAAAATCTCAACTTATTAATAGTATTAATGAGAAAGGAACAAAAGTTGAGGTGTGTTTTTCTATAGGAAGCGATGACTATAGAGTGTTTCGATCAATGAAACCAAACACATTTGAAGTGTATAAAAATAATAAAATGGTTGACCAAGATGCTGCTGTAAAAGATACGCAGAAATACTTGGAGCAATCAGTATTGAAACTCAATTTCAAAAGTTTTACTCAAGTAGTTATATTAGGTAGTAGTACATTTGTGCCTTTTATGCAATTGGCTGCACCTCATCGTAGAGAAGTTATTGAAGATCTTTTAGACATTGGTATATTCTCTTCTATGAATACCTTACTTAAGGATAAGGTTAGATCAGCAATAGGTCAAAGTAAAGATTGCGATCACATGCTTAGGTTATCTGAAGAAAAGGTAAGTGCTCAGAAAACATTAATACAGTCTCTAGAGGCAGTAAATGAAACACGTAGAGAAGAGAAGATTGTAAAGATTGCTCAGAATGAAGAAAGGATATTTAATCTTACTGGTGGTCTTGCTGAGATGAAGACACAGGTTGAATTATTGGAGTCTGAATATACTGGATCTGATGCTCCTAAAAGGATCTTACAGGATTTACGTCAACAGCAAGCAGATAATAAATCTGCAATAAAAATTACTGCTGCTGAAATAAAGTTCTTTAGTGAAAATAATGTATGTCCTACGTGTCATCAATCTATTGATGAAGAATTTAAAACTAATAAGATCACCGAATCACATAAAGAAGGTAAAAAATATGAGAGGAAGGTGAAGAAACTTGAGAAGACTGTTAAAGAAACTATTGATATCATTGATAAGTTGGATGATATATCTTCTAAGTTATATGAGTCTCGTAGTGAAGTATCTCAAATGGAAAAGGAAATCATTCGTGTAGAGAAAGATAATATACAGTTAACAAAAGAGATGAGTGATATTGTAGATCATCAATCTATTACACATATAGAGGATGAATTGGTTGAGTTGGAAAATGAATATAAGAAAGTTGAAACTGATTGTTCTTCTATTAATAAAACATTAGATGAGTATAAAGTTGTTTCTACTTTATTAAAGGATGGTGGAATCAAGAGTCAAATTATTAAGAAGTATGTACCTGTTATTAATAAGTTAATTAATAAGTATCTACAGAGTATGGATTTCTATATTAACTTCACACTTGATGAGGAGTTTAATGAAATAATTAAGAGTAGATTTAGAGATGAGTTTTCTTATGCATCATTCTCTGAAGGTGAGAAGCAGAAGATAGACTTAGCACTTCTCTTTACATGGAGAGAGATTGCACGTATGAAAAATTCTGTTGCAACAAATCTTCTTATACTTGATGAGGTATTTGATAGTTCCTTGGATGATCAAGCAACTGGTGAGTTATTAAAAATTCTTAGAAGTCTTGGTGTCGGAACAAATGTATTTGTAATATCACATAAAGGTGATATACTGATAGACAAATTCCTCAAGACTATTAAGTTTGAAAAACAAAATGATTTTTCTAAGATGTCTGAAGAGACATAAATAAGTTTGTTAAATTCCAGCTGGCAGATGAGTAACGCTGTATTATATTCTAACGATAGTCAAGAATGTGAACGTATGAGTTCGCTATTAAGTACAATAGATAGTAATTATCAAAAGTATGTTTTAGGAAGAGATTTCAGTGATAAGCAATTCCATAATGAATTTGGGAGTGATGCAACTTATCCTCAGATTACTTTAGATGGTAAACATATTGGTAACATCAAGGAAACTTTAAGACATATGAACAAAGTCGGATTAATTAAATGAAAAAAACTATAGCATTGCTTACTGCCTTGATGCTAGTGCCTTCTGTGACACTAGCATCTTCTACTAGACCAGGAGCATTTAATCATAAGACACTTAATGCAAAGAAGAGTTTTAATAATCCAACTTGTTTAGTTGAAGAGAAGTGGGAAAAATGTGAGGTCATAGTAGATGAGACTGGAGTTAAAGGACCAGTAGGACACATTACTAATGTAGTTCAATGGACAACAGAGGATAAAGATTTTAGTGTAGGTGGAGCAATCGTTGGTGGGGCTGCTGGTGGCACTGCAGGATTTGCTGCTGGATTAGGTAGTTGTATGGTTATAGGACCATTATGTTTAATTACAGCACCCACTCTAATGGGTGCTGGTATGGGTGGTGGTGCTGAGCTTGGTGGTAAAGGTACTGGAAAGTTCTTCACTGTTGTTGGTGATGATGCTGAAGGTAATAGATTGATTCAAGAATTTAATCTTAAATCTGGGAGAGCAACTAAGAAAATGTTAAAGAAATTGCTTTTGACAACCAAGTTGGCAGAAGGAGAATTGCGTGATTAAAGTATGGAGGATATGGAAGTATGCATTGGGTAGCTTCTCTGACGAAAAAACTAGACCCTACGACAACTACGTTGTTTTGGTACGTTCTATTATTTTCATATCTTATCTCGTCACTAACAGTTTTATTGTGGCAGGGGTCATAAGGCATTGGGACAGTAACAAAACTGTCCACCAAGTTGCACATGTATCTTCAGACCTGTTATACTAGGTGTATCAAAGACGAGGATTATGATCAATCAGGAAGTTAAAGGCACGCTTGCTAAACTGCTTGCTACTGAAAATCTAAGAGTCGAGCATCGTAATGTAACCACTGCATGTTTTGATGTTGATAAGAGGGTGTTGATACTACCTGTGTGGGAGGATGCGTCTAATACTGTATATGATTTGTTGGTAGGACATGAGGTTGGACATGCTCTCTATACTCCTAATGAAACATTCGATGCACCAAAGGATTTTGTGAATGTTATAGAGGATGCTCGTATTGAGAGGATGATGAAGAAGACTTATCCTGGTTTAAGGAAGTCATTCTATGATGGGTATAGTGAGTTGTGGGATAGAGATTTCTTTGGAGTTAGGGGTGAGGATCTTAGTTTAATTCCTTTCATTGATCGTATCAACCTATACTATAAGGGTAATAGGTCTATAGAATTTACAGATGAGGAAAGAGTGTATGTAGATCGTGCTGCTTATACAAAAACTTTTGCAGATGTTTTAGAACTTGCTACAGAGATCTATGAGTATGCACAAGCAAAGCAAGATGAGAAGGATCAGCAGCAAGCACAAGTAGATGCTGATGGAGGTTCTGAAGGGGATATAGAAGAGATTGAGATTGAGAATGAGAAGAGCGTTGATGATATGACAGATGAGGAATTACTTGAGGAATTAAATAAACCACTTAATCCTTCAACACAATCACAACCTGATCCTGATCTAGATACTCCTAGTTTTGATGCTGGTAATACTCGTGTAGGTGGAGCAACACATGATGAAACTAAATCAATAACAGAAGAAGCACTTCGTGAGTCACTAGAAACATTAGTTTCTGATGATGCTAAGGATTGGGTTTATCTTGATCTACCTAATGTTAATTTAAATGATTTTCGTATTGGTCATAAGAAAATATTTGAAGATATGGAAGAACATTTTTCTACCATAGAAGCAGTGAGAGTAGAAGATAATCTTAGTGAGTATAAACAGTATAAAAAATCTGCTCAAAAATCTGTTAACTATCTTGTAAAACAGTTTGAGATGAAGAAGTCTGCAGATCAGTATGCAAGAAATTCAGTATCTAAAACTGGTGTTATCGATACTAACAAACTTCACACTTACAGATATAATGAAGATATCTTTAAGAAAATAAATGTTGTGCCCGATGGCAAGAACCATGGCTTGGTTATGTTACTAGATTGGTCTGGATCCATGAGTCAAGTCTTAATGGATACTCTAAAGCAAACTTATAATCTAGTTTGGTTCTGTAAAAAAGTAAACATACCTTTCCGAGTTTACGCATTCCAGAATAGTTTTGGATCCTATACCGACATGGAAAAGGATCATGTAAAGGATAATAATTTGTATGTTGGTGATGGCTTCAAACTATTAGAATTCTTTTCTTCTAGGATGAATAACAAGAAGTTAGATAGGCAGTTACAGAACATATGGCTTCATTCTAAAGCAATGACTCATTATGGATATTATTCTTACCATAAAAATTATGGATTAGGTGGCACTCCTTTAGGTGAAGCTATCATGTGTATGCGTCAGGTTGTAAATGAAATGAAGTCTGTCGAGAAAGTGCAAAAAGTTAATGTAGTTTCTTTAACTGATGGTGAAGCAAATCCTCTACAGTATGTTACAACTAATGAGAGATACTATGATGGTCGTTTTGGAATTGATGATAAGTTGATTGTAAGACAAATGTGTCATTCAAGTGGGAAGGTATTTGTTTTAAGAGATCCTCTTACTGGGTATACTCGTAAATTTGATCACAATCCTTTTAAGACTACACAACAAATTGTATCTTTCTATAAAGAGATTACTGATTATAATTGGATTGGTATTCGTCTTTGCAGTAAAAATGAAATGGTTAGGACTGTTAGAGAGCACATTGGTTGGGGTAAGGAAGATGTACTTGAGAAGATATCAAATACATGGAGTAAAGAAAAACATGCTACAGTAACTGGTCTAACTGGATTTACAAAACATTTCTTTATGCCTAATAAATCTATTGGTGATGGCACTGAGGATTTGGAAGTGAAGCAAAAGGGTGAAGTTGCAACTAGAGCAGAATTGAATCGTGCATTTAAAAAGCATATGGGTTCAAAGATGACTAATAAAACTATCCTAAATGCCTTTGTTGAGCAAATAGCATGAGCAGAAGTATAGTAGAAGATGTATCAGATCTCATTCGTCAGGTAGTCCAAGAACTACCTGGCTTTGAGAAGATGGATAATGAGTATCCTGAGATAGATCATGAACAAGTACACATTGTTAATGAGATGTGGAAGTCCACTGGTCTTAGGAAAATACATTTAGAGACTGGTAAAGCACAAGGTATGGATGTGCTTCATTGTGTTTTATTTCCAGATCCCAGATATAATATTCCTATCTTTGGATGTGATATTGTTGCTACTCCAACAACAGTCACTGCTGCAATTGTGGATGTGTCACCTGTATATGGAGCAGAGAGAGTGTATCCTGATATAGCAAGAGTAGCTAATAACTTTACCTTTAAACATAAGAGACCTTTACCATTATGGAGTGAAGAAATATTCTCTCCCCATTGTAAGTTCATGCGTCTTAAAAGTGAGATTGATAAAGCAAATTATTATTGTGTAGTATCATTGTACCTAAGAATATTTTGTGATGTTGTACGTGATGCTAAACATGATCATTTTTGGCCTAATGTAATGAGAAGAATTGATGATCAGATTTGGTATTGTAAGTCACAAAAGAAAAACGATAAGACTCTAGCAGTATTATCTAAATGGTTTGATAAAGAATTTGCAGAGAAATATATAGATACTATACTGTTTGATGAACCAGATGCAAAATACTAAATGGTCAGCATACATATTATTACAATCAAACAGACTTACTAAAGTAGAGTTTGTTTGTGAATCTAATTTGAGAGAAGATGCTATACAAAGATGCAAGGCATTATATGGTGTGAGTGATGTAAGGCAACTGACTAGGGTGTGGACACATTAGAAAGTGACCACTGATGGTTGATTCGTGGCTTGAGCGTGTTATAATTAATCTATAAACAAAAGAGATCTATGACCTTTCAAGCAAAATTTACAGACGATGCCCTAATCTCCTTCTTTGATACTGGAGATATTACTAGTGACCAAGTAACAAGTTTTGCTGAGAGTGTTGGTGTCAAGACTCAAAGCGTTACAAAGAGAATGAATAAGTTACCACAGTTTTCTAAGGTTGGTCGTGGCAAGTGGAATCTTAGTATTGTAGAAGCTAAAGAAGTTCAAGAGCAAGTCACTAGACAAGTGAGGAAAGCAATTGAAAATCTTGCACCAGCAAAGGATCCTAATTATGTTCCTTTTGGTAACTTCTCTGATGTTAAGAAAGTTATTCAGTCAAAGTTATTCTATCCCACATTCATTACTGGACTCTCTGGTAATGGTAAGACTCTATCAGTAGAGCAAGCATGTGCTCAGTTGGGTAGAGAACTTATTCGTGTAAACATTACAATCGAAACAGATGAAGACGATCTTATTGGCGGTTTCCGTCTTGTTGATGGTAACACCGCATGGCACAATGGCCCAGTCATCGAAGCACTCAGACGAGGTGCTATCTTGCTCCTTGACGAGATCGACCTTGCCTCTAATAAAATTCTCTGTCTCCAATCCATTCTTGAAGGAAAAGGAGTCTTCCTTAAAAAAATCGGAGAATACGTCCAACCAAAAGACGGATTCAACATCATCGCAACTGCTAACACTAAAGGTAAAGGATCCGAAGACGGACGATTTATTGGAACTAATGTGCTCAACGAAGCCTTCTTAGAAAGATTCCCTGTAACCTTTGAGCAGAATTATCCTACTCCAGTTGTTGAGACTAAGATCTTACTTAATGCTGGATGTGAGCAAGAGTTTGCTGATAACCTAATCAAGTGGGCAGGTGTTATTCGTAAGACATTCTATGATGGTGGTGTTGATGAAGTTATAACCACTCGTAGATTAGTTCATATCGTGCAAGCTAAAGAGATCTTTGGTGATCGTCTTAAAGCAATTACTAATTGTATTGCTAGGTTTGATGATGACACTAAGGAATCTTTCCTAGACCTTTATACAAAGGTTGACGCAGGAGAAGAAACAGAGTATACTGAGGAGGACAAACAAGATAATAATGAAGTATAGTGAAAATGAAATCCTGAAGGAGGTATCTGATTATATCAGTTCCACCTATCAGGGTCACTACAGTGCTGGTAGGGTGCAAACATTAGATCTCATTGATTCTGTTGGAGATGCTGAAGCATTCTGTAGGAGTAATATCCTTAAGTATGCTTCTCGGTATGATCGAAAGGGTACAGCAAGAAGGGATATCATTAAGATTATTCACTATGCAGTCCTCCTATGCCACTTCAACGATAAACGTGCTAAATCACAAGATCTAGCAGCAAACAACACCACATCATTCGCAGTTGATTACGACAAATGACAGTAATTTCTAAAGAGACCATTGATCTATTACAAAACTTTTCGACTATTAATAAGTCAATTGTTATTAAACCTGGTAATCAGATTGAAACACTTAGTTTAAATAAGAACATTCTTGCCAAAGCAAAGGTGCAAGAAACTTTTGATCGTGATATGGCGATCTATGATTTACCATCTTTGATTTCACTCTTTAATCTATTTGATGGCAGTCCACAAATTGATACTGATACAAGCAGTCATTTGTTAATCAGCAATCAGAATAGTAGATCTAGGGTGAAATTCTTCTATTCAGATCCAGACATTATTGTTCAACCACCTGATAAAGAAGTTGATCTTCCTTCTGAAGATGTATCCTTTAGGTTAGAAGCACCAGTGCTTCAGCAGATTCGTAAGGCATGGTCTATTTGTGGTGTGCCTGACTTATGCTTAACTGGTAATGGTAGTGAGATGGAGTTGTGCTTAACTGATAAGAAGAATGATACATCCAATACATACTCAGTTGTGGTTGGTGAAACTAATGATGAGTTTTGTTACTGTTTTAAGATGGAAAACCTAAAACTCTATCCTCAAGGTTATGATGTAACTATAAGTAAGGCTAACGTTGCTCGTTTTGAAGCAGACAATGTTAAGTATCTTATTGCTCTCGAACCTAATTCATGAACATCTTCGTAACTGATCCAGATCCTGTTGCCTCAGCACAATGCTTACCAGATAAGCATGTGGTTAAGATGCCCCTAGAGACATGTCAAATGTTATCTATTGTAGCATCAGAAAAGTGGGGTCGTGGATATGGTAAATTACCTAAGAAAGATGGCACACCATATGCAACTGACAAGGGTGCTTTTCGTAATCATCCTTGCACTATCTGGGCAAACGAGACAGTAGCAAATGCACGATGGTTAATTAAACATGGTTTAGCATTGTGTGAAGAGTATTCTAATAGATATGCAAAAATACATTCTTGTTTACATACTCTTGCATATGCAGATAAACTCTTTCCCCTTGATGCAATTCATACATCAAAGTTGACACCATTTACTAGAGCAATGCCAGATGAGTATAAACATGACACAAGCATTGACACTTTT
>VTLG01000723.1_pt1 | contig 34863 bp, 47 predicted proteins | sample 4694571 | NCBI WGS metagenome assembly VTLG01 (sample SAMN12604809, study PRJNA352737) | marine metagenome | biome: ENVO:00000447; feature: ENVO:00000209|ENVO:00000569|ENVO:01000036; material: ENVO:00002151; isolation source: viral sequences binned using virsorter ...
CTTTAGAACACATCATAATCACACCTTTGTTAATTGTAGTTTTGTGCATATAGTCGTGGGCCATTCCATATGCAGCCAATTGTAGACAGTAGTCTTCAATCCATTCCCTTCTCTTAGGTTTATTTGTTTGTTTAAAATCTATTATAGCTGGTTCACCTTTGTGCATAGCTACTAAGTCTGTCTGTCCTGCGTATAGCCCAGGATAAAATAAAGTACATTCAATTCCATAATATTCTGGTACATGACAAAGTCCTTGTTCAATAACTCTGACCGCCATGTTGTGTGCTTGCTTTCCTACATTAGTTAGATCGAGATAACCTTCTTCAAGAATATATTTTTCTAGAATCTTGTGCATCGCCGTTCCGCGCTCAGCGCTCTCTTGAGTAATCTTCGCTGCAGCCTCTTCACCGATCCGCGCTCGCCAATTAGCTAAACTATCTTCTTTTTCCTTCGGTGAGGTACCACTTAGAATCGTTGTAACACTTGGTAATTTATCTTTACCATACACATAATGACGTTTTCCCTCCAATTCTTCACGAACAGATTTGGGATATCTATATTTTAAATTTTTTTTCATCTATTATTAACTTTCCATTTAAGTGATCCATTTCATGTTGAACTACCTTACCAGGTAAATAACTAAATGTTTTATGTTGACGCTTACCATGTTTACAAGTCCATTCCAAATCAACCGTTATAGATCTTTTTACTGTTACTAATTCACCAGGACAGGATAGACATCCTTCCATATGGTTTACTTTTTTATTATTCTTAGATGTAATGACAGGATTAATAAAAACTTGAGCATGGTTTCTCTCATTAGAAACATCCATCACAAATATTCTTTTATTGTAACCAGCCTGATTAGCAGCAAGACCAATACCGTTCTCTAAATACATCAACGTAATCATGTTTTGTATTATAATTTTATTCTCATCACTGGTAGGAAGTGTTACTTCTTCAGTAGGGGATTTTAAAAAAGGGTCAGGATGTTTTACTAGATTCATTTAATACTCTTCTTATGTTGCCAAATGTTATTATTAAAAACTTTAATCAATCGGCTAAGTTCTACTTTATATTCTTTATCAAACTTATCCTTGAAGATAACTTCACAGTCATCCCCTGATAGTTTATGTCCCTCCCACACTAAAGTTATTTTATTTTTTTCTTTCATGTCTTTTGTCCTACTAGTTGCCATTTACCTCGGTATACAAATTTACGTCGTTGAATGGGATAACCATTATCTACACACCATTGATCGGCGTACCTTTCGATAAGCGTAGATTCTTGCCGTGCACCGCCGTGTTTATTCTTTTCTGGACTGTGCTTGTCTAACTGATTCTTGGTAACTGTCATTTAATTCCTTTTTTTCTTTTTCTGCTTCTTCTAAAAAATCTTTAACATCCCCGAGAGTAGTATCTTTTCCTACTATTCCTTTTTTAAATATTTCATTAAATCTTTTTCTATACAAATCGTTGGAAACCCTTGATTTTCCGTCCCATTTTGCACCTTGAGATTTATTTTCCTTTGTCATATTTTCCTTTAAACAAGTCTTCTAGTTCTCTTTTATGAATCATTTTGTCGTACTCTCTGTCATCTTCAGAGCGTGCCAATGCTTTTTTTAATTCTTCATTTTCTTTTGTGAGTTTTTCTATTTGTAAAGTTAAGTCTCCTTCTCCTCTGTCTTCGCTCTTGTTTAACTTAGCCTCAGCTTCACGCCTTTTTGTTTTTTCTTCGCGCCACATTTCTAACAAAGTATAATGATCTTCAACTGAGCCCATCTTTAGCCTTCTGAAAATTTATCCAATCTAATGGAGTAGAACTTGATTTTCTGTTATTACAACCAAGACAACAGAATCTAATGTTGTCATAAGTATAAGTGATGATAGGATCCCACCTATCAATTGAAAAGTTTTTATCTTTACTTGGGTCCATCTTACTTCTTTTTTTCATTACAGTCCCACGCGTTAAGTAATTAACTTTATAGGTCCAAGGAGAATGACAGTAATGACAGATGTATCCATCAGTAGATGGATGTCTTTCTTTCATAATGATAACGTGGTTCATTAGTTTTTGATATATATCCTCTTTGGTGCACTCAGGCTTCCAATAAGTTTTTCTGCCCGCTCTAAGTTTGTGATTACTTGGTTTAAAGATAGAAGAAATTTTCTGAACAATAAACCCCCGGCGAGAATTATTATATTTAAAGTCACTATAAACTTTTCTCCCATCATATTTATTTTTGTGAGCCACATCTATGGTCTGTACATACTATATTTTAAAGTAAGTTCTTGACCTGGTTCTATTTTATCTGTGGTCTTTAAAGTCCATGAAAAAATATTTCCATCAGGTTTAGATTTTACTCTCTCACAATTTGGTGTATCGCTATGATTAATAAAGCCACCCAATGGAGTCCTAATTAAAATTTTTGGACTCATTGCATCTTTCTCTACTTCATAGTGAGTGATACCTAAATCAGTTTCAGCAGCTATTTCTTTTGCTGCAAATAATCCTTGACCATCAATTAAACTTTCTTCTATAAAAAGTTCTTCTGGTAAAGGTTTATAATCACCTTTCTCTAGTTGATTATGTGATTGTTTGTCTACTTCTATTGCCATTACATTGTTCCCTTCTCTCGCAGATCGTCTGGAGTGTTGATTTTTATTTCGCCTTGTGCATCACATTTAGTACAATTCGCCCAGATTTCTTCTTTAGCTAGGTAATAAGGAATTCTGGTAAACCCATTACCCTTACATTGATCACAGATAATTTTAACTATCTGCTTTTCCGTTTTTGTAGCCATGTTTTTTAGCCTCTTTTTTTGCTATGCTTTCAATTGCTTTACTTATAGTTAAATCTGCGTCGGTTATCTTACCTTGCCGCAGAAAATTTAAAATTTTATACGTAGTAATAGATACACTGACAGATTTAAATTTTGCTGGATCAGCCATGTTTTACACCTTTCTTGTTATTTTTTTATCATACCACGTTAGGGTAACCTAGCTTTCGATACACCCTAACGTGCTCAAGTCAGTCTCTTGGCCTTAGCTAGCCGGCATTCTATTGCAACCGGTTGGTTACGGCGTATGGTAGAACCACTCCCGAGACACAGGTTAAGAACCACTTAACTTTAACTGTCCTTGAGTATGTATGGGAAACTATACTATTAAATGACTGCTTGCAAGTATTATTTTTTTAATATAGTATTTAATTCTCTTCTCACACCTTTTGTTTGCCGTGGGTATCATACCCACGGTAGACAAGTTTTGTGTGATATTATTGCAACACCCTATATTATGTATGACGTTTCAACTTTTGGTTGGTCTATAGGTTTTTCTTTAGGGATGATTATTTCTGATTCTATGCAGTCAAATTTAATAAAAATTTTATGTTTATTAATTTCTTTTGCCCCTATCTCTTCAGTTTTTCTTAACGATTCAGCATATCCTGCTACCATGCATTCATAAGAACTTCCAAATTGTGTTGGCCAAACATGTGGAGGCATACAGGTATTGGCTGTAACTGAACACATATATAATATAAGACTAACAATTTTCATTAACGTCCCTGACGATTGTATTTTTTAAAACTTCGCTTTTCACTTTTTGATAAACTTTTTTTGTGACGTCGCGGTCTTTTAGGGGGCTTATCTCTAGGTATAAAATTTTTAAATTTAATCTTTGCCATGTGGAACTTTACTCTCTAAATCATTAGCAACGACATATTTTATTACACCGTTAACTTTTTGTTCAAGATCTTCTCCACAATTTGTACATCTAAAAAATGTATGATTAATTCCTACTAATAAAGTGTGCATATCACAGGCTTCACACTTACCACTTACTATTTCTGTTTGAAAAATTTTATGTATATCTTTTGACATGTTTATCCTTACGTTTGTATTTCTTTTTATCTGGAACGATCTGCTGTGTAAAGAAGTTTAATGCCCTAGCAATAGGGTTTCTTCTTCTATTTTTTTTAAGGAAAAATGCGTATGATTTCTTATTCAATGATCAATTTTTTAATTGATTTAGATCCATCAATATTATCTTCTAATTCAGCTTGTGATTTTATGCATTTATAAGATATAGTTTCACTGTACTGTCTCTCCGCCTCACGCTTGCCGCGAAGGCACATTGCCATCGAGTCTTGAATACGTGCTTCCTTAATTTCTCCGTTTACAAACATCAGTAATGCTATTACAGTCTCTATCATTGTCCATTTCCGTTCTTATAATGCATATCTCTAGCTTTATCTTTTAATGATTCAATATCAGTTAAAACTTTATCCATTTGTTTTGTTAAAAATTCTATGTTAACTTTGTTTAAAGCCATGCTGTCAATGTGTTCACTTAATTTATCTACAGTTTTGTAAAGATCCTCGATCATCATAAATTGTTCCGAGTCCGCGGGAAGCGACCCAAGTTGGCCACGCGGCCATTTTATTCTAAACTCTGTATTTTCAGTTAAGTCTTTAGACATTAGTTCTACTGTAGTTTGAATTTTGTTTTGCGTCTCAATGATCCCGAAGTATGCCCAGGTTCCAATCGCAACCATCGCGATCAGTGAGGCTACCGTCTTCATCGGCATTTGCACAGCTGCTTCTTCAGAAATTTTAAGAGGTTGTTTACTCATTAATTATAACTATACCCTGTGCTAGGAGTATTTCCTTCTTGTAATTTTTTAAATAATTGTTCGTGTTGTTCTATAATTTCTTTATCAGAGTCTTGCATGTCATCCATTTGATCTTGTAATTTTTCTACATGTCTCTCTAATTGATTAACTTGATTAAGTAAAACTGATTGATTGGTAGACAAATCAAACGTACGAGTTAACGTCCAACCTGCTAAAGCAAGTAAGATTCCAACTAGTAGAGTCATTAGTTTTTCAATCATTTTTTCTTTTTTAGTATTCCATCCATTTCAAAATAACATCTTAAAAGATGTACTTTAAATTTAATCCAGAGTTTTTTTAATTTGCTCATAGATCCTCCCTCGTTAACTCATTTTTTTTCCTCAATCTCATAAAAGAAATTGTCGGTGTCTTCAGTCTTCCACTTACCTGTATCTTCTACGTTCCATTCATTTGTTTGCACCTTCCAGTCAGGAATAGTGTCCTTAACAGTAAATGAAGGCAGATCCCAAATACATCTGTTGTTTGGCTGAGCCGCATAGTTTCCATCGTCAAGAGCTATGATGTGTGCACACTTATGTTCGTGTGGGATCTCTGAATGATCAGTATCTAATATATTACCATCTGGGTGAGCCCAGTCAACTGTAAATAGATAGCTCCCATGATGCCATTTTTTATCTTTACCAATATATTTACCTGAAGCTGCGCTTAAGATATTCCAATGAGTAACAGTAGGATAATAACTAAAAGAATTCCATAGCTCCAGTTCATCAAGCCTACGTTTAGGAACTTCTTCTGGTTTAAATCCACGTTGAATAAACGCGCTAATAGGAAGGCGATAAAAGATTGCGCCATTTTCCATAAGTGCATGCCATAAGATAGCCCTACCACCCATAGATGCGATGCCAAAGATAATACAATCTTCAACTTCTCCATGATGTTTTTTAAGATCATATAAATATTCCTTTCTTATTTGTGCATAGGTAGTTGGAATGTTAGCATTAAGATAAGCCACTATTTTATTTCACCCCAATTATTACCATGTTCATAATCAACTTTATTAGGAACCTTCAATTCTACGGCTGATTCCATAATTTCTATAATCTCTTCGGCCTTTGCATGAGATTCAACAGATATGTCTACTTCGTCATGAATTTGTATATGTGGTATTATACCATTTTCATATAAAGCTACCATACTTTTTTTAGTCATGTCCGCAGCTGATCCTTGTATTAATTTGTTTAATGCTTTGTATGTAAAAGCACGCCTTAAGGGCTCATCATATTCTTTTCTAGCTAACTCTAAAGGTAAGGGTTTAAAGACACCAAATTGTACGGGCTGCCATAAATCAAAATGACACGCACGTCCTAATAGCGTTCTTATTTTACCCCTATCGTTTGCTTTTCTAGATACATTGTCCATCAATTGTTTTACGAAGGGTGCTTTAGTGTGGTATTGTTTAATTAATTTTTCTGCTGAGTCTTTCATTAAACCTAACTCTGACATTAATTTATTCTTACCCATTCCATACATTAAACCTAAATTAATGGTCTTAGCTTGCTTTCGTTCTATCCCTGCCATGTCGGCCACGACCTGGTGGAAATCCGCGTCTCCGTCGTTGTATGCGTCTACAATTCCATCAACTCCATCTAAATTCTGCAATTTTGCATAATGCACTAAAATTCTAGGTTCCTGTTGAGAGTAATCAAATGATCCCCAAGTGTGTTTTTCTTCAGGTATAAAAATAGATCTTATCATTGGACCAAGTTCAGGATGTCTTGCTGGAATCTGTTGTAGGTTTGGATTGCTCATTGAGAATCTTCCAGTTACCGTACCGCCTTGATCTGATCGTATTTGATTTATGTCTGCATGTATTCTTCCATTGTGTGCATGTTTAGTTATAGAATCTATAAAGGTTCCATGAGCTTTGTTTAGTTCTCTTGCTTCAGCAATGGCTTTGGGTAATTCATGTGGATGGTTTTGTAAAAAGTTTTTTGTAAAGCTAGGTTCATTACTTTTTTCTGTTCTATCATAAGGAAGTTTTAATTTTTCAAATGCTTTTGCAATTGATCTAGCTGCACTAATTTCTACATGAAAGCCTACCAAAGCTTTAATATCATTAAGAATTTTATTTTCTCTCTTAATTAAATTTTGTTTTATTTGTGCTGCCTTTTCTAAGTCTACTCTTACTCCTTTAAATCTCATGTCCACCAGGCAAGGAAATAATTTTATTTCAAGATTAAAAATATCCCATAGTTCCTGGGTATACATTTCATGTTCTAATCTTTGCCAAAGTTTTAATGTTGCTTCAGCATCACGTTCTGCATATTGACCTACAAACATTGCAGGTAATCTCCAGATATCTTTTTTAGGATCTAATCCGTACTCTTTAGCTGCATCATTTAATATTTTTTCATCCTTACCAATACCCACATAGTGTCTGGCTAAAGGATTTAATTGATAGGTTAATCTATTTTCATCAATTAAAGATGCTGCAATCATAGTATCAACTATCTTACCTTTAATTATTAAACCTTCTGATCTCAACCAACAGACATCATACATCGCATTATGAAAAATAAATGTCGTATCTACTTGATTAAAAATATCTTGAAGCCATCCGTAAACTAACTTTTTATCCATGTTACCACCTGATTCATGGCTAATAGGATAATAACCTGACCATCCCTCTGTAGCTAAAGCTACACCAGCAATGTGACCATTCTTTATAACATTACCTGATCCTAATTCTTTTAAATTAGGATCATTAGTTTCTAAATCAACGGCTATTTGTTTTACACCTTTCAGATTTTTTAATTCTTCCGGCATTACCCATTCAGTATCCGGAGTGAACAAAGGAATCTGAGTATTCCTCACGAGTAATCCCTTTCCAAAATCATTTCTAAATAGTGTATTGCCTTCTTCACATCTTCCTCTTTTCCTTTTATCGCATGGCGACAAATGTACTTTATAGCATTTCCCTCAGCAAACAAGAGTTTATTTTCATTAATAAACTCAGCTGGCTGAATGGACATATTTCGATAGTGTTTTCCACCGACTTGTTCTTCTAAGGATTTATAAGTTGTTCCTTTAAACATATCTTTGTTTGTCATAGTATATAAGCTCGATCAAAATTTTTAGGATCTAACACGTGCAATTCACGCTTCGCTCTCGTCGCTCCAGTATAAAATAATCTATGTAATTCATCCGGGTCATGACTAAAAGTTTCTAACGCTGCGTTGGTTAAATCCTGTAACAATAAAACTTTATCTGCTTCACCTCCTTTCGCTGCATGTATTGTTGACATTATTATACGAGGATTTTTATTTATCTGCTCTCCATTCGCCCTCATATTACGAATGTAGTTTTCAGTGATTGGATCTAAACCTTCAAAAGATTTAAACCAAACATCAGATGCTATTAAACCATGTTGATCTTGACACTCTTTTAGTGTATACTTCGCGTCCGAATGAAGAGTTTTACCCTTCCTAAACCCCTCTAAAACATTGGTTCCAAGATATTCATAAACGTTTTTAATTTCTAAATGATTAAGCATTCCACCTTTACGCCAGGCTTCCCAGTTATTAATTGCTAGTAATAATTTTAAAGGGATAGAATTAATTCCTCGATGTTGATAATACCATCCTTGAAGCTCACATAAATCTTTAGCATCATCTAAAAAATGATGTGCAGAGGATAGAACTAACCAATTACCCTCAGCCATATTAACTTGAGTAATGTCTGAGTATCTTTTTAATATACCTTCTTCAGCTCTCGGCTTATAGTTTTTAGGAAATCTGTTCTGTACTTTGTTAATAATCTTTTGTGAAAGTTCATGAATGGGTCCTCCAGGTATTCGATAAGACTGATCTAAAGTCTGGATGTCATCCACTTCTTCTTTCAATGCTATAAAATGATCTACATCAGCACCAGCCCATTTAAATATAGCTTGATCATCATCACCAGCTATGTAAGTTTTTTCTGCTCTACTCCATATTTTTCTTACCATATCCCATTGGAGGAGGGACAAATCTTGAGCCTCGTCTATAAATAAAACTTCAAATTTGTTTAAAGTTTCCTTTAATAAAAAATCTTCTATTAAATCATTGAAGTCTTTTAGTCCTTTTTCTTTTTTAAATCTCTTAAGTTCTTCAGCTAATAAAAATAAAGTATTTCTTTCTATGTCTAAAATGTTTTGTCTAGAGTCGTAATACTCTAGAAGATCCATTCTTTTTACTGCTGCTGTATTAATAATAGTTAAGTATTCATTATCAGAATTAAATGTTCCATCTTCTGTTGAAAATTTTGCTGTTTTAATAGGTATCCCACATTTTTTTCCAAACTCTTTATAGTCATCCGGCCCCATCATTTTTTCTTTAGTCATTCCTAATTGATTAAACGCATATGAATGTAGTGTTCTAAAAAATGCTAAATCATTTTCTATATCTAAACCAAATTTATCTGCAGCTCTAGTTGCTGCCTCTGTTGCAGCCTTTTTAGTAAAAGAAAAATAACCAATTTGTTTAGGTCTAATCCCTGTTTTTATAAATTCGTCCACTAAGTTTAACAACGTTGTTGTCTTTCCTGTTCCTGGTGGACCTAATATGATTGTCTTCATATTTTTTTAATTTCCTTTCCGCTATTTCTAACTGAATTTGTGTTACTTCTAGTTCATCTTGTAAGTCTTTTATAATTTGTCTAAATCTTAGATGCCAATTAACCCCAATGTCTTTAGAATATTTCATTAGCAGACTCTTTAATAATTCTTTGAATGACATATTCTTTTCTTTTAGCTTTAACTTCTGGTCTTTGACCATATGCTTTGTCCCATGCTTTACCTTTAGAACTTTGTCTCCATTTTTTTCTAGCTCTTTTTCTACTTTCTGCATATGGATGTGTCATTAAAAATCTTCTTGTTGATAAGGTTCCTGAGAAATTGATGGTTCTATTTTTTTCATAGTTTTAATTTTAATAACTCTTGGTTGTTGATCTTTAATTCTCATTCGATCTTCTTTTACAAATGTATCTTCTAATCTTTTAATTAAGTTTCCTGTTTTAGTTTTATCCATTTCCCAATTATTCTTTTTGCAAAACGCGTAGAAATCTTCCATTCTAAAATATGTAAATTCTCTTTTTTCATCAGTGTAAGGAAGTTTGTTAAATATATCATCTAAAGTTCTAGCTGATTGCCTGTTAGTAGTCCAATCTTGAAGTAAACCCATGATTTGATTCATTGGGTCTAAAGATTGTAATGGTTCTATTTGTTGTAAGTTTGCCATCATTGGTTTTAAAAATAATTCTTTCCAATCTTTTGGTTTAGGAACTGGAACCACTAAGTTAGCTTGATCCAAACATGCTAACGCAAACAAAGGAGAACTATAAAGTTGTTCTGTTTTTAATTCGATCCGCGATTCACCCACATCTAAAAACCATTGTGGTGGATTAGAAGTATACTTAGTTAAATTTCCTAGTACTGGCATTTGTTCTTCACCAAAACCTACACCAAAAGGTTTAGTTCTACAAAAAGATGCTTGACAGACTGCATTAATCGGTGCGTCTTTACATCTATACTTGTCATAACCTTTTCGACTTACTGATTTAATTAATTGTTGAACCTCATTATTACTTAATGATGGTTCCATATATTGTTGATTTGCTTTTACTAATTCATCTTCCCACGAATCTGGTTTTGCTTGTTTGTAATAAACTGCAATATTAAATAATGCATTGTTTCTTGAGCCCTCCCCAAAACCAACTATGGCTAATTTGTTTAAACAGGGAGGACCCCCAGGAAAAGCTTCTTCTATTTTTTTCTCTTCGACTTTAATTTTCTCGACCTCTTCCATTCCACACGCCAAAACATCATAGAGCTTATAAAATTCCTCAAGTGTACAACCGGCGCCATTATCGTTGATAGCATAACGTAGTCCTTTCATTTCATTGAAGTAGGGTAAGTTTAAAAAGTTTCCAGTGTCCCCACGTTCCACTAGAATTTCTGTTTGTTTTGGAAAGATTTCTGAACCTTCATAGCCCAGAGTTTTAGACATTTGTTTTAATTTAGATTGCATCAAAGATGCAGGAATATTTTCTTTAGTAAATAAAAATACGTGTGCGCCGCCTGATTTACTGCGGCAAACAATTAAGGGGAGATTAAGGTTTCTAATACTTTTAATGAGGCTAAGATGGTCAAAGTTATATTCGTCAATATCAATGCAACCCCACCTGCAACTATTGTCTTCTGTAATGGGGATGATTCCAAGAGCAGGTCCTTCACCCTTGAGGTGATTGATCCATAAATCGTCGGTGACGGTTTTACGAACAATAAAGGCTTTTCCTTTTTGTTTTCCATTCTCACCTCTGCCACTGGGTTGGTATTGTCCATAAGCTATTTGTAATCCACTAAAAATTTGTTTGAATTTATTCATATATTTCATTCTCAATTCTTTGTAAAGGGGATCTTGCGATCCCCTTCAAAATAAATTTAGTACGGAGTACTATCTTTACTTTTCTCTTCAACATCAGCTTTTGTTTGCACGTTTCCATTTGAGACATTTCCTCTAAAATCTTTAGCCGTTAGGTATAAAGACTTATCTTCCTGTCCTAATATTCGATCCATAGTCACAACCCAACCATACCAAGAACCTTTGTCGTTCTTTTGTAGTGTTGAAGCTAGATTATAAACCACCCCATGCATTGGAGGAATTGCAAAACCACCCTTACCATCAGGTATTTGTATGGTTTTCATCATAGAATTCCATTTTTTACTGACGTTAAGCTGCGTAGATTTCATTGTAATCAACGCTGGTGTCATTCCACCTGCTTTTGTTTCAACCATAACATAGTAAGAAGCGGTTTCTTCCAAATAGTTACCATTGGGTAATCTAATTTTAGAACCGTCTCTCTTACCTGTTGCGATTACCGGACTGTTCGGTAGATGAATTGCCACAGGAGCACCGGGACCATCCCCTCTATTCGACCATTCTGGGTAATCTTTTTTGTAGTAGCAAGGAATAACCTTGATACCTTTCTTACCATCGAACAAGTCGTTGGTAACAGTATTATAGATCATGCCTGATTGAGCACCTTCTACATACTTTGCATCCCCCTGCGTTACTTGAGGGGAAAGTTGTCCTAAGATTCTGATAAATGGTAACGCAAGATCCTCTTGCGTCATATTTTCAAAACCCTGGGATAGATCATTTCCAAATAAGGAAACTGATCCTGCTGATTTAGCTTTTATTTCATTAGCCATTACACATTCTCCATTATTTATTTCCGGCTTATTTTAGTTTTATCTTTAATCCAAAGACTAAAGCAATCAGAAGGCATGTCCAGGCCGGCCTGAACACGCTCCTGATAAAGGGCTGTTAAAGTGTTCCAAGCCACATCAGATTTCTGTTGTGGTTCAAACCCATTCTCAGCCGCAAGGTCCAGCAATTGCTTCGCCTTGTCATCTTCTCCCTTTCCAAATGTTACAAAGACATTGTTTTTAATAATATCCCCTAACCCTTGGTCACGAAGCCATTTATAGGCAGCTTCTCTTCTTACGTCATCTTTAGGAAGAGTAGCTCTAAATTCTTTTTTAACAGTTACTTTAGAATTATCTGCTAGTTTAATTTCAGTTAAACCTTGTTCAGCTAATAATTCTGGAATGACTCTAGAACTAATATCGTCAGCTTCTGCTTTTTTAGTTTTTAATTGTTCCTCTATAGCTGCAATTTCATCTTCTTTTTTTTTAAGTTTTACACACTCTGCAGCAATTGTAGTAATTTCAACATTATCTAAAAGATCTGTAGAGTCATTTAACATCATATCTCTTACTTGTGAACCTCCTGCTGTGCTTGTTGTTGGAAATGCGGGCGGTTCATTAACTTGTGAGTTTTGTGTATACTTTATTTTATTTACCATCATCTTCTCCTTTGTTATAAAAGTTCTGATCTAATGGAAAATATCTTTTTTCTTTATTATTCCATTTTAAAACATTGAACTTTCCGTTTGTTACATCATGTATTGCTTCAAAAGAAATCCCAATCATAATAGGATCACCTATCGCCAATATATAATCTTGTTGTCTAAAATTTTGTAAATTTTTTTTCATCTTGCGGTTGAAAGGAGCCATAGAATATATTACCTGGGAATCTGGTCCATAGTTAGGCAAACATAATACTAAGTATCCAAAATCAGATGCACTTAATATATTAATATGTGCTGGAGGTTGTTGTGCTACATACACAAATTTTTCTTCAGGATTGTTTTTATGAAAGTCTAAAAACTCTCTTAAAGATTCTGGTTTATATAATTCAAATATTTTATTTTTCATTTCTTAATTCTTTATTCTTGACATCTTATATATTCCCTATTATATATAATGTCAATAAGAATTTAGAATAATTTTATGATATATAATTTTAAGACCAAGCCGTACGCGCATCAAATGACTGCATTAGAAAAGTCGTGGGATAAAAATGAATATGGCTATTTTATGGAAATGGGAACAGGTAAATCAAAAGTGTTAGTTGATAATATGGCTATGCTTTATGACAAAGGTAGAATAAATGGGGCCGTTATTATAGCACCAAAAGGTGTATATAGAAACTGGTTATCTCAAGAAATACCTAATCATTTACCTAGTCATGTTCAACATAAAACGGTACTATGGACTGCTTCGACATCCAAAGCAAAGGATAAAGAGTACCGACAATTATTTGAAACTGATGATGACCTTCACATCCTTATTGTAAATGTTGAAGCGTTAAGTACAAAAAGAGGATTAGAGTTTGTTGCTAAATTTTTAAATTGTCATGAAGCTCTTCTTACCATTGATGAATCTACAACCATTAAAAATCCCAAAGCTAAAAGAACTAAATCAATTTTACTTTTAAGTAAGCGCGCTAAATACAGAAGAATTTTAACAGGATCTCCTGTTACTAAATCTCCTCTAGATTTATATACTCAATGTAATTTTTTAAACGAATTTTTATTAGGTTTTAGTTCGTATTACGCCTTTAGAAATAGGTATGCTAATATGATTGATAAGAATTTTGGAGGAAGAAGAGTACAATTAATAGGAAGTTATAAAAATTTAGATGAATTGGCTAATTCAATTAAAGCTTTTTCATATAGAGTTTTAAAAGAAGACTGCTTAGATTTACCGGAAAAAGTATACACAAGAAGAGAAGTAGAATTAACCGATGAACAAGATCAAGCTTATGCAACTATGAAATCCGCTGCCCTCGCTCAACTAAAAGGTAAGATGGCTACAGCTCCTCACGTTCTAACTCAATTAATGCGGTTACATCAGATAACTTGTGGCCATTTAAAAAATGATGATGAAACTATTACAGAAATTAAAAATAATAGACTTAAAGAATTGTTAAATTTATTAGAAGAAGTAGAAGGTAAAGTTATTATATGGGCTAATTACATTTATGATATTAAAAACATTGTTAAAGCAATAAGTGATGAATATGGACCTGAATCTATTGTTGAGTATTATGGTAATATTTCAGCAGAACAAAGACAAAAGAATATAGAAAAATTTCAAGATCCTAATTCTAAAGCTAGATTTTTTATTGGTAATCCTCAAACTGGTGGATATGGAATTACTTTAACTGCTGCTAATACAGTTATTTATTACTCTAACGGGTATGACTTAGAAAAAAGATTACAATCAGAAGATAGAGCACATAGAATAGGTCAGAATAAATCAGTAACATACATTGACCTTATAGCACCAAAAACTGTAGATGAAAAGATTGTAAAAGCCTTGCGTAAAAAGATGAATATTGCTAATGAAATTATGGATGAGGATTTTAGGGAATGGATTTAATTTTATTAAGTGATGGATTATATCATCTTGTTGGAGTAACACACGAAATGATTAAAGGAATAGAATTAATGAGTGAAATAAATTGTTTTGATCTATGCGATATATTAAGATTGCATTTAACTACTTATGCAGGTGATCCTTTAAATGTTTATGTAATGAATGATGGTAGTGGTGACTTTTATGGGTGTATTTGTAGATAGGATTTTCTAAGACAAAAGTATTTTTAGCAAAAATTTAAAATGAGTTTATATGTCTTGTAAACCCGTTTCGCGATTTAAATATTTATATTCTATTTTTTTAATATCAAAATCATCCATAATTTTTTTACAAATGTCTGTGTGTTTAAAATCTCCACATGAATAAACATCAAATTGAATTAACGCTGGGTGAGGTTCGTCCCAAACATGCATAACTATGTGTGAAGTTTCAATAATAGCAACTCCAGTGATGCCTCGGTTTCCTTCCATGTTACAATATTTAACATAAGGACCCATCATTACTTTCATATTGATAGACTCAATAAATTCTTTCATCCATTCTGTTAATTGTTCTTCGTCAGTTGGTGGCCTGACTGCTTCTGCTCTAATGATTAAATGTTTGTGAACTAATAAGCTATTTAACATAACGGTCCGTACTCAATCCTAATATTGGTTTATATTGAGTCTTCCCGTTGTCATCTTTGATTGCCATTAAGTATTCTTTTCTATTCATATTAACATCCGGGTTATAACTCACGTGGATCCATCCACTGTTGGGGTTTCCGGGTTTATAATACTCGAGGATCAATTGGTCAAACATTAAATTTTCTTTAATCCAGTCGCTGACCTTATTATTATCTACGCCAAAGATTTCAAAATCCGCCGCCTGGCCTTTGCAATGTTGTGATTTGCTTGAGCTGCCTATTTTTTGGCTTAAAATTTCGTTTCGATAGCCCGAGCTAATGGTAACTACGTCGTCAAAATGCTCTCGTACTGGCTGCAAAACTCTTTCACATAAAAGTCTTAAGTTTTCTGTTTCATCTTCTGAAGGGTTGTTATCCAGCCCCATTCGTTCCGCTGTCTGCGATTTAGTTAGCTCTGATAAGCTAAAATTCTTACTTAACTTCATATTTCCTCCTTAAAATATAATTCCTTTAATGTCTAGAAGTCTTTCTAAAAGAACTAATGACACAGCCCCCACCGTGCCCAATAATACCCAATAGATCTTGTCTATCTTGCCGCCCAATTCGTGAATGCCATTATGCATATGATACTGTGATCTTTTTAAACCTTTTATGTGACCATAAAGGGAAATTATATGTTCTCTAGTACTTTTAGGTTTGATATCCATTAAACTATTCTATTAGGTTTTTGATTTTGTTTCAAATTATAAAGTCGTGCAAGATCATCATTGGGATACAATGCAGAGTATAAATTTGCTTGATTAACGGCATTTGTATTTACATTACCTTGTCCTGTAAAACCAGGTGCTGCTGCCGTAAGAGTTGCCACATCTGGTAGCTGAGTTGTAAAGTCAGGTAAAGGTGGGATAATTGATGTATCAAATGGATTGTTAAGTTCAGGAAAAAAATCACCCCTTAAACTTGTGTTAGATAAAATATCTCTAATTCTATCAATTGCATCTCGTGCTCTATCATAAGGATTAGCTATCCCTAATTCTGTGGCTTTAAGTTCAAACAGTTGTCTTACATCACTCGAAATATTTAAAGGGCGGAAAACAGCTTCATTCAAAGCTCTAAATGCTCTATTTTCTCCTCTTCTCTCCATTGTATATCTTAAACGATCCTCACTCATTCCTAAAACTTTAGCTGCTTGTATATCTTGATAAAGTTCTCTGTTAACTTCGTATAAAGCTCGGTTGGCATTAATATAAGCCTCTACAATTTCTTGAGGAGTAACTGGTCCACCTTTTAAAGTAGCTGAAGTAAATAAATTTCTAGAATTTCTAATTCCTTTTTTATAATCAGTAACTTTATAAGTAAAAGATTTTACGGGATTAATTTCTACTCTTCTCATTCCCGCAATACCAGCTAACTCATTACCAAATTCGTATTCATTTCCTCTTTCATCAAATCTTCCTTGACTATCAATTGGATAAATAGATAACCCTAATCTTTGTAATTGTCTCCAGTTTAAGGGGGCTTGAGCTTCTATTAAATGACCCATAGCTTTATAAAATTTATCTCCTAAACTATCTTCTGGATTCCATATTCTTCTACCTTCTGAATCAGTTCCATTTCTACCTAAAACAGGAGCTACATCTTGCAACGCTTCTGTCCAAATAGATTCACTAATAAAAGGTGCACCTAATTCTTTTGTAGATTCAATTAAACCTAAAATAAAATCATCCATAATTCCATCTTCGTCTGCTCGACCTTGTTCTACTTTATTAAGAACAGTCATAATGGGTCTTGTTAAAGTATCATAAGCATTTAAGTGAGAAAAATCTATGTAAGATAATTTTCCTTCGTCATCTTTAAATGGAATTAACACAGAATTTTTAGACCAGTCAGCAACGTATCTTTTCATTGCCTGTGTTTCATCTTTAGTTATATCATAAACTGTTTCTGCAGCGGCTACTGTACCAATTGGTAAAGCTGCTGTCGTTAAAGCCATTCCCATTAATCTTTGTCTGCCTCTAGCTGCAAAAGGTTTAACTGTTTTTCCGTTAATAATAGTTGTGTAATTAATTTCTTTTAAGCCCGTGTCTATAATATTAGCTCCTGTTCTCATGATTTCTGCAGGGAAAGCTATAAAATTTCCCAGAGGAAACTTTCTTAAACCTTTAACAAAATCAGACACAAATGCATAGTTAGGTACATTATTTTTAACTAAGTCTGCAGATAATTCATTAATAGTTCTATCATTAAATAATCTTTTAACACCGTTAATGTCAGTAAATTCTTGACCTAATCTTAATCCAGCATTGTGATATGCTTTTTTCATTTTTGATTTTTCTCCTAAGAAAGTAAATATTTTCCAGAAGTCATCTTCAGCTGTGTAATAATCTTCAGCTCCTTTTTTAATTGCTTTAAATCTTTTCATTAATTTATTTAAAGCCCAGTCACTGTTTTTGTTGTTAAGAATTTCTCCAAATTTTGCATCTTTTAATAGATCTATAACCTGATTTAATCTTACACTTGAATTAACTACTCCTAATCTTAATAACTCTTGATAGAATTCATTTGACTGTTTCATTCCTGGTCCAGCTGCTTGTAAAGCTCTCCACGCTGCTTTAACATCTGCAGTATTACCAAAAGGTAAATGACCGTTTGCTCCCGCAAATGCCGTAGCACTAATAAAGTTTCGTGCGTGAGTGAAGGGAGCTAAAATTGTTTTAGCCATTTGAGATGTACCTTTAGGATATAAAACTAAATTATTATAAATCTGTTGAGGCAAACCTTTCATCCATTCGTCAACAGGTTTAAAACTTGCGGCTACAGGTGCTAATGCCCATTTACCTTCTAAAGGATTAGTTATTTTATTTATTTCGGCTTTATAGACTGCTTCTAATTCATCTACAGGTTTTAATGGCATCTTTTGATCAACAAATCTATCTAGTGCTCGAGCGGCGTCCCCCGTTGGAGTCTCTTTTATAATTGGTTGAATATCATCGTAGGCTCCACCTGCATATTTGTGACCTTCCCCTCTACTATTAAATAAGAAAGGTACTTCTGGCTCTGGTCCTACTTTTCCTGCAGCTAACCAGTCATCATAAGCTACTTTTAATTGATTAGATTTCTTAACCATGTTGTCAAAAAATTCTCCACTGTGAACTTGTGTAGATAAATTAGTGATACCATCTACTAAAGTACTCATAGGGTTTTCTGACTTTCCTAATAATTTTTTAATAACTGGCACTGCTACACCTGTAACATCAGATAAATTTGTAGTGGTAGATTTAATAATGGTTGGATCACTTCCTAATTCACTCATCATAGAGTTACTTAGAAATCGAGGAAGAGGAAGGGTAAGCGCCGCCGGTCCTGCTTTAGATTCAAACGTCAATCCTTTTCGCATCGTTGCGTTTTGCCAAGTATCTTGTACTGCTCTTTCTAGAACTTCATCACTAACCTTTAATCCTTTTTGAATAGATTGAGCTTTATAAAAATCAAAAGTTTCTTTTAATACAGCTTTAGTTGGAGGATAATTTAACGCTACAGTTTTTTGACCTGCGTTGTTTCTAAATACACTATACCCTCTGTCCACTACATCGTTAAGATATCTAGGTAAGCCGGTTTTAGGATTAGTAAAAGCTTCCCACGCTTCAGGAGTAAATCTTCTTCCAATTCTAGTAAATAGTTCGGCAAATTTTTCTCTACCTGCCACAAAAGTATCTAATAAGTTTGTAACTTCTTTTGGATCTGCTTTATATTTTTTTATTAGATTGTCTCTTAAAGCTTTAACTTTAGCTGGATCCATTTCATCAATCGTTACATTGTAAAGTTGTTTACCTGTCTTAGTATTTTCTAAAATTTCTTTTCCTGTTACGGGATCTGGAATCTTAGCTTGTGTTGGTAAAGGAGCTAATTCAGGTAAATCTTTTAATACCCCTCGTCCATTTTTAAATGCAAAACCAGTTGTAGGATCTCTTGCTATTTCATCTACTAATCCAAATGAAGGTAACATCTTTCCATCTTTACTTGAACCAGACATTAAAGTGTCGTTCATTTCTTTTAGAATACTATTTCGTGTGGCTACTTCATCTGTTTTATTAAGAGCTACCTTGCTATATTTTCTAGCAAGGTCTCCACTAAATTTATCTATTGCATCTCTCCAGTTATCAACCATTCTAATGTCAGCATCAATCTCTCCTTTTCTTGCCATGTCTAACTTGAATTGATTAGGATTTTTATCTCCTCGAGATCTTAAACCTGCACCTATTTTATCAAAAAATTTATCAAATGGATCAGTAATAGCTTTGCCTGTTCCTGCTTGACTTCTTATTTTTCCTATACCTGCTCCCACACCACCAATAGCACCAGCAAATGCAGCGCCTTCTATTCCAAATTTTAATCTGTTTAATAATTCTGCGTAAGGAGTATCTGATTTTCTATCTATTTCAGTTGGACCACCCATCCAATCTCCAAAACTTCCAGCTGCCTCTACATCCCCTATAAAAATTGCATCTGTTAAACCAGTTGCTGCTGCACCTTGGCCGTACCTTCTTAACTTTTCCATCCCTGTGATAGCTTTGCCAGTTTCTTTAGCTCTTAATGCTGCTTTAGTTAGTCCACTTCCTATTCTGAAAGCGGGTGCTCCCGGAACACCTAAGTTTACAATTAGTTCTGTGATTTTTCCTACAGCTGTTGCACTTGCTGCTTCATCAAAAGGATTTATTTTATCAAAAAATTCTTCTACTGATTCGGCTCTATCTCTATCAACACCTAAGTCCATTAAAGTTGCGCCTAATGTAGCAATACCCTCTGCAATTTTAAATATACCTGAAGGAATTCCAGCCAACATGGACATAGCCCAGCCAGCATCTTCACCCCCAAACCATTCCATATTTTCTCTGTAATTACTGTCTCTACTTTCTGAGTTAGAAACTCCCGCAGCAATTTCTGATAAACTAGCCATTGTTTAGTACTCCTTAAAGTGAATATTTTTCTAATAACTCAAAATCGTTTGGACCTTCTCCAGTTTTTTCTATGATATATTTTTGACCATTTCTAAGTACTACAATGTTAATTCCAATATTTAAATCTTTAGGTTTTACATCTTTAAGTTCTTTTGCGCTTACCTCGGGTGCATAAACTCTTTTTCCTGGTTCAAATTTTTTAATAGTTTCGGCTATAATAGATACACTGTCTGCTTTACCTTCTTTACCACCATATTTTAAAACAGTTTTATCTAAAGCTTCACTAAAACTATCAACAGCAGGATCAATTGTGTACTGATCTGTTTTTAAATTTGATCTAAACGTTTCAACTTCTTTAAGTTTTTGTATTTGTTCGTCGGCTCTTTTACCTGCAATGTAATCTTGAATAGATAAGCCAGCTGCAGTCTTACCAATTTGTTCTGCTCTACCTGGACCTGCTGCTGATTCTAATGCTGTGTAGTTTTGGAATTTTTCTCCTAAAGTATTTCCTTGAGAACCTGAGAATCTTAATAACATGTCAGATATATCTTGGCCTCTTGCTTTTTTAAGTCCTAACATTTCTTCAAACAATGCTTGATTGTCTTTCATCAAAGTTCTAGCATCTATTTCCAGTTCTTCCGGTAAATTATTTTCCGTAATTTTATTATCCTCTGGAATATCTTTTATCTCTTCACTTCCCGGATAAATTGTTTCTTCTCCAGGTTTAGTAGTTGTTAACATTCTTTCTATCTCTTCTTTACTCATAGGAACTTGCACCGTGCTTGTACCTGTACCTCTTTTATTTGTTCTTGTTATTGTTTTCATAGGAGGTAGATAATTGGGATTTCTTATTGTTTTTGGTGAAGAGACGGATGATCTTTTGGCACTACCATCTATAGTTATAAATTCATCCCAAGTATTTGTTCCAATTTTTTCTTCAAAAGCTTTTATGTTGGCTAACTTTTCTGCTTCGCTTAGTGGTTCGTTTTCATCCACTACACCTGGAATATTAACTTCTCGAGGAGCTATTGCCCCTGATTCATATAATAAGTCTAATCCGCCTTTATCACTAATTCCTGTAATACCACTGTCATCAAATTTAACTTTACCCGCATAACCTCCTGGTAAAGTAACTAAACCTCTTCGGTCGTCCATAATACTTCCACCGCTTTGATAGCCCGGTACTAATGGTGCTGCAATACCTGTTCCATAACTATTAACAGGTCCGCCACCTCTAAACATTGGTCTTCTTAAAATTCTACTCATTATCCGAACAGTCCTAATTTGCCCATAATGCCTGCGCCACCCGCTGCTCCTGTTAAGAAGTTAGTCATTGGACTTGCCGGTGCTGCTGGAGGTGCGTAACCTACAGTTTGCGAAGCGAAAGCTCCTGGTTGTATTTGTGCTAGTTGTTGTCCAACTAATCCTAATCTTGTGAAGTCTTCAAACTCTGCTTCTCTAGCTGCAATTTGTGCTGCATCTAATTTAGCTTGTTCAAATCCTTGTTGTGCTTGACCAAGTTGTTGTTGGTAAGTACCTAAACCTTGTTGAGCTTGTAAGTCTGCTGCTCTTGCTCCTTGAGCTTGTTGAAATCCTTGAGCTAATAACTGCGCTTGTAAGTTAGCTCTGTTCATATTACTACCACGCATTGCTTCTGCAGCCATAACTCCTTCTCTTCCACCACCATAAGCTCCTCTAGAAATTGCTGCGTCTCTTAAACCTTGTTGATCAATAGCTGCTTGTCTGTCAAATTCTGCTAAAGATGTGTCAATAACTTGTTGCTGATAAGGCGACATGTAAGAAGCAATTGAACCAGCTACATCAGCGGCCCCCGCTCCAGTACCAGTAAGTGCCCCTAAACCAGCCGCGGCCGTTACAGGTGCTGTCTGTAAAGTATTTTGTGCTGCAACTTGTGGTGCGTAGGCTGCTGTGTTAATGGCTGTTCCACCAAGTGGATCTAATTTTTTAAGGAACGCTGTAAGCGAACCCTCTAATGTTGGGTTTACAAGTTGCCTTGTTTCTGTTACTGCCATTACGCTCTAGCCTCCAAAGTATTCATTAAATCATACATACGTTTTGCTCCTTTATTAACGCTTCCTTCACCTGCTGCTCTGACAGCATCCGCTGTCATTACAAATTCGTTCTTACTCACTCTTGCTGGGACATCATCAGCTCTTTCCGCTGATCCCATAGGAATAAATCCTCCACCTCTATAATCTACTTCTATACCATCTGGAAGCACACTTCCACCCATATTATAGTTCATTATACCGCCATCCGCACGTTCCGGTACATCTATATCGTCATAATAAACTTGTCTGTCTGTAGTAATATCATATACCCCTTTTTTTGGAGATCCTACATTTTGAGGTTTAACTACCATAGCTATTAACTCATCAATAGTTTCATTTCCTCTTAATTTTTTACCAATAAATATTTCTGCTGCTTCATAATCTATTGTACCATCTGCTCTTTTAATTCTACTAATTAACTCTGCGGCTTGTAACCCTGCAGGCATTTCTCTAAAATTTTTATATATACCATAACCACCCGATCCACTCATATCTCTAGTTCTAATAGCAGGATTTATAATCGTTTTATCTACATTTTCCAGAAACTCCGCTGTGATAGGTCCTTCTTTAAATGTTTTTGTTTGTTGAGCAATGTCCGCGGCGTCATCGCTTTTACCCAATAGTTTCAAAAGACCTTTACCAATACCACCAGATACAAAAGGTTTTCTTTGTGACATAATTCCACCGTTAGCTGCTGTTTCTGTAAACTTTTCTGCTATCTCTGTTCTTTTTGCCATGCCATCTGCTCCATATTTATCTCTATAAAAATCAAATAATTCTTTATCATTTTGATGGGGTCTATTAAATGTTTCTTCAAATTCTTGTGCAAGACTTACCCAGTCAATATCCATATCAAGCAAAGCCATGTCTTTATTGTATGTATCATCTTTAATATTTTGTACAGCTGCTGGTATTCCACCAAATTCTAAACCAACTCTACCCCCTTTAGCTTTTAATGGAATTATCATTTCCATATTTAGAAAATCTTCGTGCAATTTATTAGGCACAACACTAAGCTCGTCACTCATAGCATCTACATTTATTACATATTTGTATTTTAAATCTGGATTTCGTTCTAGATAAGCTTGTAATCCTTCGTGACCATCTTCTTCATAAATTCTATACATTGTATCCACTTCTTTAGTAGGAGATACTTTTGATATATAGTTAGAGGTGTTGTCGTTCTCTGCTTTTGTTCCACCAAGTAAACCAAGTAGACCACCCTTCTCGTACCCTATTCTACCACCTGCATTAAAATTTAAAAAATTTCTATCTCCATCCTCTTTATTAAAATTTATTCTTCTTTGAATAGATTTTTTTTGATCATCTATGTATGCATCACTTAATTTATTATACATATCACTTTGTTGTGTAGGATCTTTTTGTCCACCAAAAAATAAATTTTCTCCTAAAGCTCTTAATTTTTGAAACCCAGATCTAAAATCTCCTTCTTCATCCATAAATATATTAGAAATAGTTTCATCAGGAAGAATTCCAAATAAAAAATCTTTTTGAGATTCATTAAGGTTTAATTCTCCTATTTCTGCATTAAGTTCTGTTGGGTTTGTTATTCCTGCTCTAGCAAGAAGAATAGCTTCTTTTATTTTTTCTTTTTTTCTATCAGACAAATCTGCTAATGCACCAAACTCTAAAGCTTGAGAAATTCGTTTTAAGTCATCACTTCCAAACCTTAAAGTATTCCCTTTGCCTCTATTTTCAAAACCTTCTAAATCGTAGTCTCCTAATCTTAAAGTTTCAATTCCCACTAAATCTCCACCATTTTTTAGTGCAATTCTACCACCATCTTTTAATCCTAACTCTGCTAAAGTTTCTTCAATTAATTCTTCAGGATGATTGTAAGCTCTCATTGCTGCAAGAATAGCTTCTCTTCTGCCCGCATCAGTTCCTAAATTTCCCATCTCCGCATTGTAAGCTGCAAGTTCTTTTTCATAAGCTCTCATTGCTGCTTCTGCTTCAAAGGCCATTGCATCAGCGGTCCCTTGAATAAATGGTACGGATGCTGCTTTAAGTGTTTCCATATTCATTTTAGGATTTTGTAAAGTTGATGCTGCATTACCTAAAAAATCTGCACCTTTAGCTAAAGATCTTAAACCTATGTTTCTACCTTTATCTAATAAACTTAAAGTGTTTGCTTGACCTGGTAAAGTAGTATCACTAAGTATTCCACTTCTTAAAGTATTGGCTGCATCGCCCGCAGTTAGAGCACCGGTAGTACCAGCTAGTGCAGCTGACAATAAATTAATATTATCGTCCGCGCCTTCTTGTGCTAGTTGAGATGCTATATTAGGCATAACCCCTGTAATTAAACCTCTTTTTAATAGACCAGCTAAGCCTGGACCACCCAAACTAGCAGGAGCTAAGAAAGGGACAGCTGCTGCCGCGTAAGGTAAGAAAGGTTTAAGTTCGTTAGGTATTACTTTATCTAATACTTTTCTGACTGGTTTGAATATCTTTTTAAATAATCCCATAGTTTTTCTTTAATATAGTTGTGAAAAGCAAGTTCGCAAAGCTTGGATTATGCGAGAATATAACAATTTACTAGAGTTTTTACGTCTAGTCAACGCTATTTACTATCTGCACCAATTGGTACATGCGCTACTTCTATTTGAACGTCGCGTTTTATGTGGTCTTTTGTAGTGCTTGTATTAGGATCGTTTACATCTGCGTCTGCTTCTTCGTTAGACATATACTCTTTCCCTGTTTCTTTATGAGTTAAAGTCACTATTACTTTAGGTTTTATAACTGGTACTTTTCTACCATCAATTGTTGTTTCAGTAGTCTGTCCAGCTTCTTGTTCTACAAACGGCATTATTTATCCTCTCTGTTAATTTCTAATAAACTGACTGTTACATCAGGTCCTGTTATATCTGATAAAAATTTAAGAGTGTCTTGTTCTTCTAATATAAGTATGTTCGTTATAAATTCTTCTTTAGCATTAGCAGCTAAAGTAGCATTTTGATCATAGATAAAATCTGTACCACTTGCATAGTCTCCAATAGTAACAGTCACATCAGCAGCACCAGCTCCATTATTATAAACATGAATAGATCTCACTATTGCTCTTGAGTTATCCGGCACAGTGTAAGCTGTATTAACTGTGGCTGTTATTAAATCTGTATTTACTTTTCTATAAACGTTAGCCATTAAACCACGTAAACCTTTCTTGATCTTCTTTTAATTGAGATAAATAAGTAGAATTTAATTGTTCAACAATTAAACTAATTGATCTGTTAATTTGTCGTTGATTATCTTCTGTGTATTCTTTTTTGGGTTCTGGTAATCTTACTACAATTTTAGTCATTTAACAATTCCACTTTCTCAAAGATTTATTTATTCTACTATTGGGATCTCTTGCTGTCTTTGCAGAAGTTCTTCTTTTTTTCATTCCTGTCATTCTAGCACAAAAAGACTTACGTCTGTTTGCGGCTTTAGATCCTTTTTTTAATTTAGACGGTTTAGTTGTCACCGCTGTTTTAAGTTTTGATCCTGGGTTAGCTGCTCTATAAGATGCAACTCCTTTTTGATTTAGACCGCCTGCTGGATTTTTTCCTTCTTTTCTTTGCCATGCAGGTGTTCTTCCTCCAGAAGCCATATAGGCTCTTCCATATCCTCGTAAAGCAACCCCTCTCATTAGCTCTGGCTACGTCTAATAGCTCGATCAGTGGGAGCACCTTTAGCGCCTTTCTTTCTCATTTTCTCACCACGTTTTCTTTTTTGATGAATATTGTACCACAAACCTTTTTTTGCTGTACGTCCATCTTTTGTTTTATGTGTTCCTTTTTTCATGTTTATCTCCTTCCATCTGGTTGTATATCTACTTGAAAAGTTCCAAATCTCCAACTTTCTCCTGCCGCAGTATTAGCTAATTTTAAATTTGCATAACGTCCTCTTGCTCTTGTATCTATTTTTGTAGTAGTAGGAGTTATTGTAAAAGGACTGTACGTAGAAACTACGTCCGCAGCCGCAGGGTAATCTGTAACCGAAACTGTTACTTGATTATTTCCTGTTAAAACTTTGAAGTTAGGTAAAAATCTTCTCATAGCTAGAAATACCTCACTTTGATTGGGTTGTAAAGAGAAGCTAAAAGATTGAATAAAGGACTCTAAAGCTGTTGTAGATCCATCCGGATTAATTTGATCTGTCCCCGATTCGTGAGCAAAATATGTAGTATTTCCTAGTCCTGTTTCACCTATAATAGTTGGAAAAGTTCCTGTTCCAGTATTGTTGTAAGCTGTCGCATAAGGTTGAGGATATATTAAAGTATCCATCCATGTTGTTCTTTTAAAATTAGTATTAGTATTAGTATACCAAGTTCCAAGAGGTGGTTGTTTTGCCTCACCATAATTATAAGCAACTGATCTATTATTATAACTTGCTCCTGAATTTGGATACCACCAAATTACTTCTGTAAATAAATTGTTTAATCCCGCACATACTTGTTGACCTTTTGTTGTATCAACGTCATCAAAAACATAATCTTCAACACTACATGGTAAAGAGTTAACTGTACCATCAAATGCAAAGAAACCATTATTAGACATCCAATAAGCAACTCCATCAATTTCAATAGCGGCGTTCTTTCCTATCAATCCACAGTTAGTACCTACTTGTTCAAATCCAAATGTAAATGGTGCACCTACAAATTTCATGGTGTATAAAGCATTATCAGTCCAAACTAGAATATTTTCTTTAGCAATCAATGCTCCCATAATTTTTGTTCCATCTTGAAGTCTTTGAGTTCCAGCCGAGTTAGTAGCTAAAGGAGTGTATTGGTTTATTTGTTCAGCATTAGAAAATCTAATAAACATATCATCTTGAGTAGTTGGATCTCCAATAGTTGTTTCTGTTCCTAAATGAATTAAGTGTCTAGTGGTTGGTGATACCAAAGTTAATCTGGAAGCTGTAGGATTTCCTGCAGCTTCATTGGCTTGAGCTCCTAAAGTATTTCCTGCTGTATATGTTCCTGTTCCTGTCCAATAACTTGAATTTTGTAAAGTACTTGATCCTGCTGACAATGTTTGTCTTGATGCTCTAACAGTTAATCTAGCTGAAGCAGAGGCATCCCAAGTATAAGTTTTTCCATTAGCAATGGTTGCTACTAAGACATCGCCCCAGTTACTTAAAGACCAAAGTCCTGGTTCTAATTGAACACTAGAAGCTTCTACTGCTGATCCCCATCCTGCATAATCAGTTGCATCTGTGACTGTTGTTCCATCACTGTGTATGGCAGTTGAAGTACCATTTGTCGCTCTGGTAATTCCATCTAATTCATTTCCTACTACACTTGTGTAAGTTATTAATTCATCTTCAATTGCAACTGTTCCTCCACCTGTAGGAAAACCTGTCGTAGAAGCTAAACGAATTTGACTTGGTGATCCATTGTTACCATTTGCGTCTGCAGCTAATGCACCATCTAAAGTAGATTGTTGAGCACCTGCAACTGTTCCACCATAATTACCTACACCAAAACCATATCCATAAGATTGTTCTGAAGGACCAATATGAACATAAGGCTGTACCGTCATAGTTCCTCCTGAGCCCACGACTGAACTAGCTTGATTTAAAGAGTTAATTGTAAATGTTGTACTGGAAGGAATAGTTAAAACTTGAAAAAGTTTATCTTCAAAATCACTTGCTACTAATCCTGTTCCTCCTGGAAGAGTAACTGAATCTAATAAAATAATATCTCCTGCCTTTAAACTATGAGCTGTGGATGTAGTTATAGTACAAGTTTTAACAGTAGTACTGTCTGTTGCTAAAGTAGCTCCAGTAAAAGTAATTGGAGCTCCTGCATTATTACTTCTATAAGGAGTGATATCATAAAGCTGACCTTCAAAATATATAAGTAAAAATTTATCTGTACCAATGGCTACATATCTATTTCCTTCTTTATCTACAAACGCATATTGAGCGCGTGCAACACCTACAATTGTATCTGTAATTAAAGAAGACCATCCTCCTATTTTTTCTGGTAAGCCATATCTAAATCGAGCTAGGTCTGAATCAACCCATCGACCTTGTGCTCCCACACTTGTATCTTGTTTGTCTATTCCAGGAGCAAACTTAATTTCCGTAAGCAATTAATCCTCCTATTGATTGTTGGATACTTTTTGCCAACCTTTATCAGCATTGGTATACATTAACGTAACTGATTGATTATTTTGATCTAGTGCAATGGCTGCCCCCGCACCACCACCTTGAATTTTTTCTGTTCCATTAGGAGTTACAGTACAATTAAAAGAAGCAAAACCTCCTGAAGTAGATGCATCCATAATTGTAACAGTGTTGCCAGCTACGCCTGCAGGAAGAGTAACGGCTATAGTTCCACCCCCACCATTAGCTGTTTCTCCAAAAATAACATCACCATTAACTGCGGCGTAAGGTGTGTTAGTTCCAGTTTGAACAGTTACATTTCCTTTTTGTATGATTGCCAAAAGCTTCATTGAATCGGCGGTTGTTCCATCAGTATAAAACATACATGTAGAACCTACAGGCATATAAACAATTCCTGTAGTAGCTCCCACATTTTTAACTCCAATAGTATAATTACTTGAAGATCGAGTGGTGCTATCTTTAACTATAAAAACTCTTTCAGCGCCAGTTGGCATTGTAATACTTCGACTCGCGGCCAACGTTCCAGTAACCTCTATCATTAAATTTTTACCCGTAGCTGTACTGTCACCTAACGCAGAACCATTGTCTAAGTTTAAGGTTAAATCTCCTGCTGCTATACTAACTGTATAATATCCTGTTGATGATAATTCTAAAATTTTTAAATTGTCGTTTGTAATTGTTCCCCATAAACCAGCTTTCTCACCGGTTGTTATAAGTTCTAATTGTAAATCGCCTGAATAAGTTGATGCCATATTATGGTGTTCCTCCGTAAGGTTTTATTTCTTTCCAAACATTAGTAGGGCCTGGAATAATTGGGTTCCACACAATAACCCCAGCTTCTGTAGTAGTTAAAGTTAATGCTGTCGCTCCTGGACTTGCCACGGCTCCACCAGTAGCTGTAGCATCTGTTGTGCTTAAAGTCAAAGGATTATTACCAATGTTAATGACTGCTGAACCACTAGCTGTTGCTAATGTTGAAGTCATTACAAGAGGAGTAGCTGTAGCAGCAATGCTTACATTAGTTACAACGCTGGCTAAAGTGCTTGATAATGAAAGAGCATTGGATCCAACATTTTCAATAATATTACTTGTTTGAATAGAGTAGTTTCCTATCGCCAAAGTCATTGGCGTAGCTCCAACACTAATCTCTGCTCTAGTTCCTTGAGTAGTAGAGATAGGTAATTCCGAAAATGCGTCTGCTCCAAATAACATATATAATCCTTAAAAGGAGACAGGGGGTATGTGGTGGTGCCCTGCCTCCATTTAAGAATTATATCATCGTTTAAACCAAGATGGAAGACCTAAATGTGGACGTTTGTCAAACATATTATCTTTAGCTCCCGGAGTTTTTCTATTATTATAGTGAAGAAATACTTGTACGCATTCTTTGCCTTTGAATTTTTCTCTCCAATGTTCTAGCTCACAGCCAGAATAAACTAACATATCTCCTGGTTTTAAATCAACTCTAACTCCTTTAGTATTTTTAGAAACATATCCAAAGCCTTCTATTACACCACCTAATTCTGAGTTTGGCTCTAGATATATAGGCCAGTCATCGCCACCTAGATTCATAGTCGTAGAAATCTCACAACTAAACCTGTCTTTGTGTCTTTTTAATTCATCACCTTTTTTATAAATTCTTGCATAAGTGTACGCAGGATATAATTTAAGTCCTGTTACCTTTTCCATTTCTGGTTGACATTTTAACATCAAAGTTTCCATAGCAATATCACTATAGTGGGAATAAGTATTAGGAATTTGTGCGTCTTCTCCTTCGTATTCACCAAGAATAGTTTCAAATGGAGAAAAGTATCTTGCGGCTTTACAAGTATCTAAAACTTGTTTTTTCATAGAAAAATAATTTGCAATAAAGGTAGCTAAATCTTTTGATATAGCTTTACGAATAACTGTGTATTTATTTTTTTTAAAACTTTTAGACATCTTTATCTTTCTTTAACTTTAAACCAATATTGCCAGACACACTAATTCTTTCTTTATCTGATAAATAAAAAGGATATACACAATGATGATATTTTGAAGAAAATAATAACATTTTTCCTTCGTCTTCAGGTTCTAAATTATAATCTAATTGAGAAATATCTCCTAAAGAATTAACAAAAAGCATTTGAAAAGTATTGGGACGTTTAAGAATTGCGTGCTTAATAAAAGGTAGCTCACATTCTTTTTTATAACTAGAAGGTATTTTTAACCAAACCACAAAAGAGAAAACTCCAGTATGATTATGCACGGGATTAAATTCATATTTTTTTTGATAGTTAACCCAAAAACGATTTAAAATATAAGGGACTTCCTTTTCCACAATTACCGCCGGCACTGTCGCGCTTAGGGTATACTGATCTGTATATTCTTTAATTGTAGGACTTAAAACTGTATTAAAAAACCAATCTTCTTTATCTGTTATTAAAAAAGAATTACTATTATTTGCTACCTGTGTGCTATTTTTTCTTTTTTCAGTTGTTTTAATACAAGTTTTTAATTTTTTTATAACATCTTTAGAAAGAGTTTTTTCAATTATACCAACGTTGTTAAAAAATTTAAACATCTTTACTCATGTCTTTTAAAATGGCGGTAACATTAAAATGAATAAATCTAAAGGGAGATTTACCATGATCTACGGAAAATTCATGTTCTAGATAACCGGGAAAAAACATAAGTAAACCTGGTTTCGCTATAAAATTAACTAATTCTGTTCCTGAATATATTCCTTTTTGATCTTTCATATGTAGTTTAGTTGTTCTAGCTCCTGTCCGCGGTTCGTGAAAAACTGGGTATGAAGTCTTCTCACTAGCTTTTAAAAAATAAAAACCATTAACGTGAGTATTCCAATGGACGTGCGCTGAATGATTTCCTCCACCTTTCTTAGCAAATTCTTGTACCCACATTTGTTCAAAGAAAGTTGTATACTTACTCATATCAAATCCTGAATGATCTAAAAACTCCCAACACTTTGCGCCTACATAATTTCTAAAATCCATAAACTGAGTGTCGTTAAGCAATGAGGTTGAATGCCATGAACGACCAAAATCTCCATTGTTTTTCATCCATAGTTTACCTTCTTTACTTTTTTTAGATTCTTTAATATACGCATCACTTGCTTTGTTTAAAGATTTAACAAAATCAGGTTTTATTTCAGTCCATATTGGTGTTGTAAAATAATTATTTATATACATACTATTTAAATGGATATCCTAAATGCCATACGACAAGTGAATATCGTGTTCCTCTCGTTACTGGTTTAACTCTATGCCACAAATGTGAAGGAAATACTACGATAGAGCCTTTAGGTAATATTTCAGGTACGCTTCTTATATGTTTAGTTTCATCTCTCATATGAGGATCATAATTTCTAAAATCAAATTCTAATTCTCCCCCTGTGTATTCGGACCCATCTGTTAATTGACAGGTCATAGATAGTTTTCTAATTTTACCATGTTCTGGATGCTTTGGGTCTTTTCTATCATATGGTTTATCCCACGGATCCGTATGCCAATCGTAATATTGATTTAATTTATATTTAGTAAACTGACAAGATTCACTTCTATCCCATTGAAAATTCCAACCTGCAGCTTCATTAGCTTGATGAACATAAGGATGAATTTCTTTGTATATCCACTTATCATCTAACCATACTAAATCAGATTTTCTTTTTCTCTGTATGTTTTTAACATCCTCTTTACTTAAAGTTGGTTTATCAAATCCTCCAGTTCGAGCTACAGTTTCTTCTTTTGATAAAGCATATTTAATAACTTCATCACAAAATCTAGGGGTTAATGCAGATTTAAAATACCAAAAATGATTAGATATATTCATAAGTAGTAGTTAAAATAAAATTTAAAGAATCTTTTTGATTGTTTGTTAGATAATACATTTGTGTAGAGGGAAACATAACAAATGAATTATTTGTTAATGGTATGTCCCAGCTTCTTCCTCCTCTTCGATTTTGATCATAGTGTATTCGAACACCACAATTTTTTACATTTACACCATAAAGAAATGTATAATCAGGAGAATTTTTTAAATCAATTGGATCAATATTTAATAAAGGAATTGATATTTCTTTTGGTTTGTAAACATTTCCCCAACTTCTTTTGTTTATCAAAACAAAACCATACTCGACATTTACATGCTCGCGCATATAGGTATTTAACTTATCCCACTCACGTGAGTAAGGAAGTTCTTCATTTTTAAGTTGAGAGGATAGAATATCTTCTTGAAGTTTTTCTGAGTTTATTTCAAACTTTGGAGGCATATTAATAATGCCGGAGTGTAAATCTATTTCAGATAATACTTTCTTTTGCATACCACATACCTTTTTAATTTATGCTTTTCCGTCTGTCAAGTCCCAAGACTGCCCGGATTCATTCCAGTTGTAACGCCATCTGTGAGTATCTGCTGCGTTTTGTGAAGTTTGTTCAGCTGTTAAAGTTGGTTGAGCACCAGCAGGTGATTCCCATTGTGCAGTTGTCATATTTTTTACCCAAGATGCATAAGGTTTTTTAGGCCAAAAGATTTGATCATCTTCATCCCATGTATAACCTATACCTGCATAATTTCCTCTAAGTGGAGTTCCACCTAATCTATGTGTATTAGCGGATGTATTATACGAAGTTTGAACCCACATTGGAGCAGGCCAATTATTGTGTCTTTCTAAATATTGTTGTCCTACTTTTTCATCTTCAACGCCATCGGCGTTAAGCATATCTCCATTACCACAAGTTAATACTGCGATAACTTTTCCATTCATTCCTATTTTTGCAAAGTGTGCCATATCTTTCTCCTTATATATTAATTTTAAAGTTGTGTAAATGCATATTAATTATTGAAATTTATATCTTAAAATAACAATTCCTGATCCACCAGCACCTGATGTACCTGGTCCTCCGGGAGCGCCTCCGCCGCCTCCACCGCCAGTGTTAGCTGATCCATTAATATTAGGTCCTGTTCCTGGCATACCTTCTCCACCGCCACCTGCTCCTGCTGCTCCACCACCTGTTGGACTTCCTGAACCTGGATAAGAAGATCCGCCTCCACCCCCTGCTCTTTGAACTGAACTGCCTGAAATAGAAGTTGAAGCACCTGCTCCACCTGCACCTGATGCTCCTGGTTGTCCGTCTTGGCCAGCGCAAATAGCACCACCACCGCCACCACCTGCATATAAAGTTGATCTTGAATCTCCTCCATCTTTTCCTTGAGCTGGAGATACTATGGGTACATTTCCTGTTCCCCCTGAACGAGGTGGTTGAGGACCACTTGGATAACCTCCGCCTCCTCCTGAGCCGCCGGGTCCACCATCAGCCGTAGGGGATGGTACACATCCTCCGGCTCCATAACCTCCACCTGCTGAAGAAATTCCTAATGCACTTGAAAGATCACCTGGATTTCCATTGTTACCTGGACCTTCTCCTGGAGACGCTGCTCCCCCGCCCCCTACAACAATTGGATAACCTTGTACAGTAACTGGTTGAGCATTTCCTGGATTTGCTATTGGGCTTGCTGTCCATGAAGCAGGACTAGGGACTGATTCTCTAAAACCCCCAGCTCCACCTCCACCAGAGGCTCCACCACCTCCTGATCCTCCACCACCAATTACCATATAATCTACTGTATCTGAGCCAGCAGGAGTTCCTGCTTGACAAATTGTAAAAGTTCCTGGATTTACAAAAGTAGCTATTTTATAGTTTGCACAATCAGGGGCCGTTGTTAAAGTATTACAAGATCCGCTAACTGAAGCTATTATATAACTGCTTTGTCCTGTTATATCTAAAGTTCCATCATTAACTAATTTCCATCCTCTTGTTCCATCTACATAAACTAAAGTAAATGCAACTCCATCAGTGCCTGATGTATAATCGTAAGCACCACCATTTATTAAATTTCCATTTCTTAAAAGCGTTAAATTATATGTATTAAAAGTATTTGCATAATCTGATATTCCAATTACATCGCCCGCACTTGGAGAAGGGGGTAGTGTAACATTAAATGCTCCCGCACTAGTATCAACAAAATATCCCACACCAGAAACTGCTGGGTTGGGATCTGCTGTAATTTTTGTTGTGTTCCAAGATACCTCACCTGTAGAACCAAAACCTGCGGCTGTTCCTAAATTAGTAATTGTTGCACCGGCTGCAATACTAATAGTGTCTCCACTATCTCCTAATGTAACTGTTCCACAATTAGTTCTTGGTGTTACTTTATTTACTTTTATTTCACTCATAATTTTTACCTATTGAAATTTGTACCTTATCATTACAATACCAGATCCGCCAGCTCCACCTGGTCCACCTGGGGCATTACCACAATTTCCTCCACCGCCACCACCACCAGTATTAGCTGCTGCATCATCTCCTGCGCCGCCATATACATCAGGCGCTGTAGCTCCACCACCAACACCACCTGGTGCTCCTGGTCTTCCGGCTCCATTATAACCACCACCGCCGCCACCGCCGGCCCAATATCTAACTGAACTTACAGGTCCTGGTGTACCATAACTTGGGGCTGTTGGTCCTATCATTGTATCTGGCATATAACCACCATCACCGCCAGCTCCTCCTGCTCCACCTGGAGAAGCAGCACCACTACATACTGCGCCACCGCC
>VTLG01001773.1_pt1 | contig 34854 bp, 42 predicted proteins | sample 4694571 | NCBI WGS metagenome assembly VTLG01 (sample SAMN12604809, study PRJNA352737) | marine metagenome | biome: ENVO:00000447; feature: ENVO:00000209|ENVO:00000569|ENVO:01000036; material: ENVO:00002151; isolation source: viral sequences binned using virsorter ...
AGCCGTGATATTGAAGACCCGTATGCTATTTTTACAGCGGGAGGTTTTGAACTTAGGCTGTTGAAAACATATAAGCTGGCAAAGAATGAACTCAAAGACCCGCTTGTTAGGTGGTATACAGTAGGCAGATCGCCTATGACATACGGGTCGTGGGAGTATGGGGACACCTACCGTAGCGAGGTCTTAAATAATTTCCATCTAACCTATGCCTCGCCAGAGTTTATGGACGCATATCTGGATGACCCTATTATATCTAAGGAAGGTAAAAACCTGTGATGACAACATACAAATGGAACTATGAAGAAGAAGTAACCATACAAGAATACGTTAAACGCCTACATCCACTAGTCGCTGATCCTGTCCGTAACGTGTGGGAGTTTGAAGGAGATATGCTTATGTCTGACTTTCAAAAATTAAACGAGGCGTCTAACCGTTTGAACAATTTGATAGACCAAATTGAAAACAACAAACCAGACCTAAAGGTGGTGGAAAGCAATGAAGAAGAACCCCATAGCGAAGGAGCTTAGAACGCCTAAGTATAAGCCTAGATTGGTTAAATCTAAGAAGAAATACGACAGGAAAAAGGAGAATAATAAATGCACAGAGACAAATACCTAGAGCAAGCAAATAATCTTATTAACGGACAGAGGCAGGAGGACTATGGCACTGCTTTGGAAAACCATAACAGAATTGCCTCCCTATGGTCTGTCTATACCGGCAAGGAGTTCACACCTGTAGATGTGGCTATGATGATGTTACTGGTCAAGGTTGCCAGAACAATGGAACGTCCAAAGGACGATAGCTTTATAGACATATGTGGGTATGCTGCTCTGGCTGGTGAAATGTCTAGCATGGATTTTTAGATATGGATAATTTAATCTTGACAGAGTTCGAAATATATATGATAATAGTAGGAGTAGCAATTATCGCAGGAGCAATTAAGTGGATGACAAAATAAAGTTACCAAATGTTCCAGAGTATGGAGATCAGTTGGCACTAGAGTATCTAAACTTTTTGGTATCAGAGCAGTATATGCCAGAGGAAGCTGCACTGTTCTATCTGGAAATTTCTAGGATAAATGAGAAATCTATTCATTATTTTATCACGGAATCTTTAGTAGAATATTTCTTGTATCTTAGCCAAGAGCCAGAAGAGGAAGAAAATGCAGACTCGATACACTGAGGAGGAAACATCAAAGGCTATTAAAACACATCAGCCGTGTCATATGTGTGGGTCTACAGATGCTGGCTCACACTATGACGATGGACACTTTTATTGTTTCGCATGTAAGGGATATGAAATGGAGCAACAGGAAGAGAAGCAGTATATTGCACTCTCTCCCAAGTTTAAGGAGAAGGTGAAAGAGATTGTCTGGTCTGAGAGAAACATCAGCGATGCTGTTAAGGATTACTACGAGGTCACTGCTAACGATGCTAAGGTTGTCTTCCCCTACCATGATTCGGCAGGGGTAAGGAAAGCCAGCAAGATACGTAACATAGGCAAACTTTTCAGCACAGACGGTGACTTTAAGGAGTGCACATTGTTTGGTATGCACACCATGAACAAGACCGTAGCAGGTGATTCAAAGTCCAAGACTATCATAGTAACAGAGGGAGAGGCAGACGCACTTGCAGCTTTCCAGATGGCAAATAGCATTAGCCCTGATGCCAAGACTATTACAAGGCGAGGCAATGCCATTGTCCCTGCCCTGAGTATCAAGAGTGGTGCAGGTAGTGCAGAGAGAGATTTTAAAAACCACTTGGAGTTCCTTGAGAGATACGATCGTGTGTTTATATGCTTCGATTCTGACGGTGCAGGAGAGAAGCCTGTGGAGAGGTGTGCAAAGCTACTTAGCCCCGGCAAGGCGTATATTGTTAAGATGGAACATAAAGACCCCTGTGAGTATACCATGAGGGGTATGTCTGAGGAGTTCGTAGCCCATTTGAAAGACGCTACCTGCTACACTCCTGCTGGTATATCCAATGCAGCAGACAACTTTGAAGGTCTGTGGTCAGAGCAGAACTTGTCCAGCGTAGATTTCCCGTGGGATAAGCTACAGGCAAAGACACTAGGCACTCGTAGCAGGGAGATCGTAACTTGGGCAGCAGGGACAGGAGTAGGAAAGAGCAGTATTCTCAGAGAGTTACAGCATTACTACTTGAAGAACACGGATTGTAACATGGGTATCATAGCTTTGGAGGAGTCGGTAGACAGAACACGCAGAGGTATCTTAGCTGTAGAAGCAAATAAAAAACTACATCTAAACGAAGTATTCTCTAAGTATAGCAGAGAAGAAATTAGGAAACACTTTGACAATACTTTAGGCACTGGTAGGGTGTTTATCTACGATCATTTTGGTAGCTTGGAGATGGATGACTTGCTCAACCGTGTCAGGTATATGGTTCAAGGTCTGGACTGCCAGATCATATTCATAGATCACCTTAGTATTCTTATCAGTGGTCTTGACATAGCAGATGAACGCAAGTCTATTGACAGGACTATGACCATGCTCAGGCAGGTTACAGAGGAAACAGGCTGTAGCATACATTTGGTCACACATTTGCGTAGGCTAGGCTCTGACAAGTCGCATGAAGAAGGAGTAGAGGTTAACTTAGGACACCTTAGAGGCTCTCACGGGATAGCACAGATCAGCGATAGCGTTATAAGCCTAGAGCGTAACACGCAGAGCGATGACCCTGTAGAGTGTAACACTACCACGCTCAGAGTTCTTAAGTGTAGATACACAGGCGATGTTGGCATGGCAGATAAACTTTTCTATGACAAGTCAACAGGAAGAATGTCAGAACTAAAGGAGGAGTTCTAATAGATGGCTAAGAGGGCTACGTTTAAGTATTCTCCCAGAACAAAGATAAGACGTAGGAGAAAGCCAAGACCGTTCAATCATTCAAAGAGGATTTCAAAACGATCACCTTTTTACGGACAAAAGAAACGCAAGAGAGGTCAGGGATAATGAAAGTTGCTATGGTAGATAGAATGGGCAGTGATTTATCAGTAGTTAATTCTGCCAGAGTTAGTTTCAGTAAGGTAAAAACAGAGATTGACAAGTCAGATGAAAGTCTGATAAAATATCTAGCAAAACACAATCACTGGTCACCTTTCGCTCATACCAGTGTGCAGTTTCGCATACATGCCCCTATCTTTATAGCTAGGCAGTTAGCCAAGCACCAAGTAGGGCTGGTCTGGAACGAGGTATCTAGGCGTTATGTTAGCGACTCTCCTGTGGTATGGGCTATAAAACATAGCGACAGGTCGTTCTATTGGAGGAAGGCTTCCGAAGATAAGAAACAGGGCAGCAGTGAAGAAGAAGTTCCTAGTCAGAGTATAATTAGACATATATATGACGATGCCTGTAGACATAGCGTTGATGCGTATAAACAAATGGTAAAGCTAGGAGTATGTCCAGAACAGGCTAGATCAGTTCTGCCTCAGTCTGCCTATACCGAGTGGTATTGGACAGGCTCAGTGTATGCGTTTAGCAGGGTATGCAAATTACGCATGGCTGATGATGCACAGAGGGAGACACGATACATAGCCGAGCAGATAAGTGAACGCATGAAGATAGATTTTCCGCTGAGTTGGGAGGCACTTTTAAATTGAAGGTTGTTGTAGACATAGAAACGGATGGTCTAAATCCCACCGTTATACACTGTCTTAGTTCTAAACAGGTGGGAGTAGACGGTGTTAAGACCTTTACTTCTCCCACAGGGGTGCAGGAGTATTTAAACTCTTTCGACACGGTTATTGCACACAACGGGTTAAGTTTTGATTTCCCTATCCTTGCTAAGTTATGGGAAATACAACTGCCTCTGGAGAAGATGCTGGATACTCTGGTTCTCTCTATGATGGACAACCCATCCAGAGAAGGAGGACACAGCCTCAGAGCATGGGGTGACAGGTTAGGCTTTGCAAAGATGCAGTATGGTGGTGACTTTTCATTTATGAGTCACGAACTTAAACAATACTGCGAACAGGATGTAAAGGTTTGCGAGAAAGTTCACGACACACTTCTAGAATCCATGAAGGATTTTACCAAGCAGTCTGTCAGGGACGAGCATCGTATGCGTATTGTGGCAGACCGTATCAGCGACAACGGTTTTAAGATTAACCGTGACAAGACCGTAGATTTGTTCAACGATTTAATGAGGGAGCAAGACCGTATCAGTGTAGAGTGCAAAGGTCTTTTCCCCGATCAAGTTGTGGAGAGATACTCAGACAAGACAGGTAAGAGGCTCAAGGATAAGATCATAGAGTTTAATCCAGCCAGCCGTAAGCAGATAGGAGAGAGACTTGTAGAGCTGGGGTGGAAGCCAAGAGTATTTACAGATACAGGTTTACCAAAGGTAGATGAAAATACTCTATCTGACTGTGACTTGGAGGTGTCACAGAAGCTGGCAAGATACTTTCTCTTACAGAAACGCACCAGCCAGATTAAATCTTGGCTAGAACTATGTTCAGAGGAGGAAAGAGTTCACTGTCAGTATAGAACATTGGGTGCTATCACTAACCGTATGAGCAGTATCAAACCTAACCTACAACAGATACCCTCTGTTAGAGTAGAGTATGGGACAGATTGCAGAGAAGTTTGGGAAGCAGCAGAGGGCAACAAACTCATAGACACTGATGCCAGTGGATTAGAGTTGAGGGTTCTTGCCCACTATATGAACGATGATAAGTTTACACAGGAGGTTTTACATGGTGATATTCACACATCTAATCAGAAAATGGCAGGATTGGAGACAAGACCACAGGCTAAGACGTTTATTTATGCGTTACTATACGGAGCGGGAGATGCGAAAATAGGCTCTGTGGTGGGTGGAACTGCCAGAGATGGTGCGGAACTAAGACACAGGTTTCTGTCAAACCTACCCACCTTTAAACGCCTCTCAGAGGCTGTTCAGAGGAAGGGTCAGGCAGAGGGTAAACTAAAGGCTATAGATGGTAGAGTTCTACGTGTGAGACATCCCCACGCCAGCCTGAATACTCTTATACAAGGCTCTAGTGCAGTGCTTATGAAGAAATGGTTTATGTATGTGGATCACCACTTGAGGAGGAGAAATCTTAATGCGAAGATCGTAGCAATGGTTCACGATGAATTAGTTTTGGAATGTTGCAAAAAAGATGTTGACCCTGCTGAGGAATGTGTTATACTATCTATACGTCAGGTCAATGAATCGTATAAACTACGTTGCAAGTTAGACTGTGACGTTCAAACTGGAAACAACTGGAGTGAAATACACTAAGATGGCTAATACATATACATATCTAGAAGGCGTTATGTTTTTCCCCTTTATCTTTGACAGTAAAGACAAGTTCGACAGGTATTCTGTGGCTCTTGGTCTTGAGGGGGATCAGGTCAAGCAAGCTAGGAACATCGGACTGAATGTCAAACAGGTTGACGATAAGTATGACGGCATGGCTTACGTCTTGCTTAAGAGTAACTACAAGCCTGATCTATTTAACGCAGATGGTAAAGAATACGATGGAGCAAGGATGCTCAGTAACGGTTCTAAGGCTGTGGTGAAGCTAACGCAGCGTCCGTATAATAACAAGTATGGAACAGGCATGACTACCTTTATGAACGCTGTGAAGATCACAGACCCTATTGAGTATATTCCAGAGGGTGGCTCTAAGAAGTCGTTTTCCCCTGATGGTGACGATGTTCTTGAAGTCTCCGAAGAAGCACCCTTCTAGGCTGTTATGTCAGCACCTAAATATGGGCATTGGGATATTAGTCTGGTGGGCAGGTTCGACCCCGAAGAACATCTCGGATTTGTCTACCAGATTACCCATATAGAAACAGGCAAAAGCTACATAGGATGCAAACACCTTTGGAAGTTTAAAAAGAGAAAGAAAGTTAAAGCAAGTGAGTGGAGATACTATTGTTCTAGTTCTAATTATCTTAAACCTGATATAAAAAAATATGGTAAGAGGTCTTTCAAGTTTGAGATACTTATGCTTTGCCCTAATAAACGTGATCTGTATTATAACGAGGCAAAGATACAGATGGAACTAGGTGTTCTGGAGAGTGAAGACTACTATAATGCTAATGTGGGTGGCAAGCGTTTCTTCCGACCAGTTAGCAGCTACATGAACGACAGTATCAGAGAAAAATTATCTGGGACTAAGAACGGAAGGTATGGTGGAACTTTCTACCTATACTTTGAAGACGGGGCAGTTAAGAAGGTGGAGAACAAAACCGTTTCTCAATATTGTAAGTGTAACGATCTCTGTCGTAGAACACTATACCGTCTAAGACAAGGCACTAGAAAGAAACCGTATAAGGGAATAATCAAGCTGGAGTATGAACATGAGCGAAGCTAAGAAAAACATAGATACGCTGGTTGATGACATATACCAGCTACTTGAAAACGGAAATAAGAAACCAAATCAGGAAGCACTGTTTGGTCTTGCTGCTAGCATTATGGACTCGGTTCGTAGGCAGTTATGGGTTAGTGCTAATGGAAACAAGGGTGGATCGCTACGCATGTCTAATATAGGCAAGCCATGCACACGATCGCTCTGGTATGACATCAACGGTGACGATGAAGCAGAGAAGTTGCGTCCTGAGACAAAACTTAAGTTTATGATGGGAGATATTGTCGAGGCTCTGCTCCTATATCTGGCAAAAGAAGCAGGGCATGAAGTAACAGAGCAACAGGCAGAGATAGAAATAGATGGTATCAAGGGACATATAGATGCTATAATAGATGGTGAACTTGTAGATGTTAAGTCCAGCAGTTCCTTCGGAATGAAGAAGTTTAAGAACGGGACTCTGCCAGATGACGATCCTTTCGGATACATCGACCAGATAAGCGGCTATGGCAATGCTCTTGGCAAGACAACCGGAACTTTCCTTGCCTTTGATAAGAGCAGTGGCGAACTTGCAACATACACTCATAGGAAGTTATCTGATACTGCTAGCAGGATAGACAAAGTTAAGAGAGATACATCTGGAGAGTCCCCACCTCACCGTGCATTTTCTGCTGTTCCTGATAAGCAAACGGGTGGGAAGAAGCTAAACGTAAACTGTTCCTACTGCTCTCACAAGAAAACATGCTGGTCTGACCCCGGACTTGTTACTAAGTTTAGATCAGGTAGACCAGTATTTTTAGTGAAAGGTAGTGTATCCAAGGGGGAAGACAATGCAAGTCGCTCTTTCTGAGGAACAACTTATAGATATTTCTTTAGCGTATAACAACGAAGAAATATTAGACATACTACAAATAGAAACCATTGAACTTGTGCATATCTTGCAAGAACAAATAGAAGAAAATATTCTTAAGTTTAACCTTAGACCTGTGGACTGTAACTATGACTTTTAAATCTAACGAAAATCCAATGTTCCGATCAAAGTTTAGTGAAGACATTTTCAAACAAAAGTATGCACATCAAGGGTGTTACACTTGGGCTGACTTGGCAAAGACTTTGGTAGAGGATGTTTGCAAAGGCTTGTTAGCTGAAGATGAAGTGTCTGAACTTATACAGATGATTACAGACCTTAAGTTTATTCCGGGTGGTCGTTATCTTTATTATGCAGGAAGACCTAATAAGTTTTTCAATAACTGTTTTCTACTCAAAGCAGAGGAGGATACCAGAGAGGATTGGGCTAACCTGAGTTGGAAAGCAGAGTCATGCCTTATGACAGGTGGTGGCATAGGTATTGACTATTCTGTTTATAGACCGGAAGGTTCGGGTCTAAAATCTACAGGAGGAATTGCTAGTGGTCCAATTCCTAAGATGCAGATGATTAACGAGATTGGGCGTAGAGTGATGCAGGGTGGAAGTCGTAGGTCTGCTATCTATGCTAGCCTAAACTGGAAGCACAGAGATATAGAAAAGTTTCTGACCTGTAAGAATTGGTATGATATGCCAGTAGGGGATACAGGTTTTAACATAGGTCAGGTTAAGGAACAGGACTTTAACTTTACTGCCCCGATGGACATGACCAATATAAGTGTCAACTATGATACAGATTGGTTAATTAACTACTGGAAAACAGGAGATGTAGGAGATGTCTTCAGGACTAATATACATCAGGCTCTTAGAACTGCTGAACCGGGATTCAGCTTCAACTTCTTTGAAAAGGAAAAAGACACCCTTCGCAATGCTTGCACTGAGGTATGCAGTGCTGACGATTCTGATGTGTGTAATCTTGGTAGCATTAATTTGGGCAGGATTGATAATATTTCAGAGTTCTCAGACGTAGTAAATTTAGCAACCAAGTTTCTCCTATGCGGAACAAAGAAAGCAAAGCTGCCCTATGAAAAGGTATATGATGTTAGAGAAAAGAACAGGAGGTTGGGTCTGGGACTTATGGGTATGCACGAATGGCTGGTTAAGAGAGGTAGCAAATACGAAGTTACAAAGGAACTTCATCAGTGGCTTTCTGTTTATAAGGGATGTTCTGACGCTACCAGTGCTAGCTTTTCTGATACTCTTGGTGTTTCCCGTCCTGTGGCTAATCGTGCTATTGCTCCTACGGGCAGCATTGGTATCCTTGCAGGGACTTCTACTGGTATCGAACCTATTTTTGCAGTTGCGTATAAGAGGAGGTATCTTAAGAACGGAAATAAGTGGCACTATCAATACGTTGTGGACAGTGCTGCTCAGGAAATCATAGACCTGTATGGAATCAAACCTGACAAGATTGAATCAGCATTGGACTTGGCTAGTGACTATCATAGACGCATCAAGTTTCAAGCAGACGTTCAAGACTATGTAGATATGTCCATATCCAGCACCATTAACTTACCAGCGTGGGGGACTGAATTAAACAATGAAGATACTGTGGATAAGTTTGCTTCTACTCTTGCCAGTTATGCTCACAGGTTGCGAGGTTTCACCGTGTACCCTGACGGATGTAGAGGGGGACAACCTCTTAGCAGTGTGCCTTATAGCGAAGCTGTAGACAAGCTGGGTGAAGTGTTTGAAGAGGGCGTTGAAACCCACGACATCTGTGACATTACTGGTCACGGTGGAAGCTGCGGAGTTTAAACAATGTATGGAGAAGTCTGGTATTCTGGCTCTAGCGTTCCCGATATGCAGGAGGATTTTAGACAGGCTGTTATATCGCTGTGTAATAACTTAGAGGAACAGGAAGGCAAGGTCAACGATGGAGAACGAATAGAGAACATACGTTCAAATTCCACATATGCCATAGATCATCCAGATTTTAAGACATTGGTGTTTGAGTGGACTAAGAAAGCCAATGAAGAAACTGGATGGAACTTTGATTTATCTGGTATAGAGAACCTACAGCTTAGTAAGTATGGTGAGGGTGAAAAGTATAGCTGGCACATGGATATACAACCCTCTGATCCCATGCGTAAGCTAACTTATAATGTGGTTCTGAACGATGACTTTGAGGGGGGAGACTTTCAGTTTAGTTGGGGAAGCCCTTCTGCACCTTATAAGAAGAGGACACGACCTGAGCCACAGCTTAAGATACCGGGCAGGATGGTCGTCTTCCCTAGCTACTACTACCATAGGGTCACGCCTGTAACCTCTGGAATTAGGTATAGCCTGACAGGTTGGGTAACAGGTGATCCTTTTAGATAGGGGTTGCAGTCCTAGTTAAAGTGTGTTATACTATTAGTGGAAGTGCCAATTACGGGCTTCCAAACTTCTTGCTTATAGGAGAAATAAAATGCAAGAACTATCTATTTCTAATATGTTAAACATTGCGGAGCGTTCCTCGCTAGGAATAAACGAAATGCTTAATAGCATGTGGTCAATAGCCGATGCTACAAACAACGCCCCCAACTTCCCACCCCATGAAATTTTAAAAACGGGGGAACACTCTTGGCAAATTTCTATGGCACTTGCTGGATTTTCAAAAGAAGATGTGTCAGTAGATGTTAAGGAGAATGTCTTAACTGTATCTTCAAAAGGAATTAAGTCTGAAAGTAACGGTAAAATACTACACGGAGGTATTGCCTACCGACCATTTAAAAAACAATTTATGTTAGGAGAGTTTATAGAAATAAACAATGCTTCTATGAAAGAAGGCATACTTAAACTTGAATTTACACAAGAGCTTCCAGAAAGTAAGAAGCCTAAGACAATTAACATTAACTAACTGTTAGGGTGATGCCTTAATACATCCGTGAGGAGCCTATGGTTAGCTCCTCTTTATTTTTGGGGATGTGATCCGTTGTGCATGTGCATTAGTTTATCTACGTCCCGCCTGAGAGATGACACATCTGCTATGATACTGGCTGTTTCTCTAGCCCTTGCTTCCCTCTCTTTAGGGGCTAACATTCCAGACATCACCTCTAGTCTTTGAGAATGATTCTGAATTGCAACTTCTTGGGTATCTGTTGTCCTGTCCTGTTGCCTTAACCTAGCCTCTATATCTGACAACTCGTCTATCACTGCTTGCAGCTTTGTCTTTACTATGACAAAGGCAGTTACCACGCTTACCAGCATACCTGCCAGCGTTAGTATCATTCGTGCGTCTAGTTCCATTACACATCTTCTTCAAAATCAAAAGCTGTTCCACACGTTACGCATCTGAATGAGCCATCATCGTATAAAAGCCAATGTGCTGATAGCATATCCCATTGTTCGCAAACGTGGCATATGATAGGATTTGCGTCTTCTTCTTGTTCAGCGGATTCAAACTGAACTACCGTATTCACCTTTTATACATTTCCTTACATTTACAATTTGTGCATTTACAGTTTTTGCAGTCACCGTTGCAGTGACATTCCCTATCCTTGCAGTAACAGTCTACGCAAAAGTTATCACTTCCCATTTTCTTCCTTCTTTTTTCTTTTGATTTCTAGGACAGCCTGATAGATACGAATCGACATCCACACCACTGTTAACAAACTTGCCAAGGCAGGTAGCCATTCAAACACACTTCCTACGGCAACTGCTCCGGCAGCTATGTCCACTGGTGTTTTACTGTCCATTTTCTAAACTCCGTTTGTATCTTTCATGGTTTGCGTTGAAAACCCTTATCCTGTCTTCCCTATCTTTTTTGTTCCCTTGCCACCAGTTTTCTAGCCAAAAATCTAATATACTTTGTTTACCAGAAAATACCTTAGACATATCTGCATCTGGGTGCTCTATTAAATCATAGACACCAAGAGCCATTTGCTGATCGCCAGTTAATGATGTAGCAATGTCCTTTTCTCTATTTATATTCTTTAACCATTCTGGCTGCGGTAAATTTTTTCTTTCTAGATAATTTCTAGCTCTTTGCACCGCTGTTTTAAATCTTTCTCTTTCAAACTGTAGTAATCCTCTTCCCAGATTTCTATTTTTCTCAGTCCCCTTTTGTATCATATTTGGATTATAGGTTCCACCAGATTCGTGAAATGCCATTGGTTTAATTATATTGTTAATTATAAAAGAAGAATCGATCCCTTTCTCTTTACCCACCAAAGCTGCTGCCCTTTCTGTTTCGGTAAGGTCTTTCAAGTTAAATGATGGTTTAGGATCAAAAAAATCAAGAACATCCAAGGCTTCATCCAGTAACCCTACACTAGACAAACTACGTTTTATTAGAGGTTTTATTTCATCTAATAATCCTACCACTTGAACAGGGTTTTGTTCACGTTTTTGCTGCTGTATTGCTTTAGCAGCACCTAAAGATTGTCCAAAAGCTACCATATTAAAAGTTCTTTCCAACCCTGAAACCAAGGTTCCATATATTACCAGTGCGATTAGTATTGTTCCAATCATATCCTGCGTTTACGCTTCCTGTAAATCCTCCCGGCAGTTGAAACTCTCTAGAAGCAGAGACACCTTGAGGGTTTACGTTTAATATACCACCACTGTCCAGAGCTGCCCTAAAATATGGATTATTTATTACACTATTTCTGTTGACAGTAGTTCCTGTTTCTATATTACCATAGGGGATGTCCATATTTAACTTTACATCAGCGGAGGAGGACATAGGGTCTAGAGGTTTAATATCAGGGTCTATGGAAACTTGCTCAGGTAAAGCTGATTCAATTTCTGTAAAAGAAGGTTTTGCAAAATTTAGCATGGGGTTTACAACAGTGTCTTTAATGTCCTGTATATTTTCTTTCCCTACTGCTGCTGCTGCACTCCCCAGACCTAGTTTTAAACCCTCTCCCTTAAGCCTGTCGAGTTCAGCACCTCCCCCTGCTTCTTCAAATTTATTTTCAATATTTTTAACAACTTTAAATATATCAACCATGTTAATTCCCCGCTCTTGCAGCACCCTCGTCTAAGGCAGTTACTCCTGATCCAGCCACAGGTGTTTGACTAGGGCGTATCATGCTTGCAATTTGTTTAATAGCATCTACACCCATATCCACTGGAACTACTGGTTGTGTATTATCTACCTGCTCCTCCTCCATAACCAGTTCTGAACCGGCTGGAGCTTGTGCTGTGTATTCGTCACCAGCCAAGGTTCTAACAGCAATTTCGTATTCGCTAGGATAAACTTCATTAGCCTCTTCAATGTAGTTTGCAATGGAAGCTGCAAACAACCCGTTTCTACCAGCCAAGGCTAAGGAACCTGCTTCCCTACCTTTAGAAATAGCTGTATTAAGTGCCTGAGCAGCTTTTGTAGACCCTTTTCCTTTTGCCGCTGCCATTTCTTTAGCAAGTTCTTCTGCATTTAGAGAACCCTTAGTCATAAGTTTTTCATTTAAGGCTTTCCAAGCCGGTGCGTAAGGAGCAAACTGCCTAGTAGCAAACATATAGCTTAGTGGTTTTATAGCACCTTTTACGTCAAGCCTGAGTATAGCCCTTATAGTGCTAGGAATAATTTCAGCAGTAGACAACGCACCGCTTACAGGGTCTATATTAGCTCCCTTCTGCACCACAATAGCCAAATCCTTCATTCCAGCGTGAACACCGTCTGGCATTACTGCTGCTACAGTTTTGTCTCCATGCTGTGCAATCGCCCCAATATAGTCATCTGCCCAGCTTTTTATAGCAGACAGTGCTTTCGTAGGTTCAGCAACGTTAGCCGAGTTAATAACTTTGCTCCAATTTTCTGCAAAAATCATTTGCCTAGCTAATTTTTCATTTCTAGGGTCTAGAGCTTTTAACCTAGCAAGTTCTTGTGGAACATCCCTTAACTCATTGCTTCTAAGATTGTTGCCAATCTTGGCAATTTTTTCTACAAAAGCACCTGCTTCCTTAAAAGACATAATATTGTCAAGGTTTTTAACAGCATTAGGTTTACCAGTTGATATGTCAGTTAGTATGCTTTTATATTCCTCTAGATGTTTGTTCCCGAATATTCTGTTAATAGTGTTTCTTACGGTTGTTTTACCAGCCTCAGTGCTAGGATACCTTTTTTTCAAAGTATTTTCAAGATCTTCAATTTTATTTAGCTCTTTTTGGGCTGCTGTTTTAACATTTTCGGGACTAATTTTTGATAAGTTTATTTTAGACTCTCGAATAAAGTTAAAGCCCATTGAAGAAATCATATCATCCTTGGCTTTCTTTTGCTGTTTCCACAAGGAAGGGTCTGATTTTTTCAACTCTCTCATAGCAGCAGCTTTGCCAGAAAAAGCATCGTCTAGCTTTTTAAGCATAGCGTCAATTTCTGCAAAATTTTTACCGCTTACAAAATCTTGCAAATATTTGTCAGCATCTACCTTTTCATTTTGAGTGGTAAGTCTGCTAAACAAGCCCTTTCTGCCTCTATATGGAGACACGAATGTACCATATTGTTTATTTAGTTTTTTAAAATCTCTTAAACTTGCACCGCTTGGAAGGTAGTTTTCTAGCGTGTCCAAAGCAGCTTTAGAAACCTCAATTCCATTACGAGTTGCTACAGCATCAGCGGAATTAAATGTAGCCCCCCTTATTGCTTGGTCTGCCCTTAGCAAAGCTCCGCTAGTTATGTTCTCCCCAACATAAGGATTAAAGCTAGGGTCTTTTTCCATTTTTTTTCTAACCGCTTTAGAAAGTTTTTTAGCCTCGAACTGTCCACTCCTAGTTACGTATACACGGGAACTTATTCTGTTTCCTAAGCCACCTGTTTTAGAAAAAGCAAAAAGAACATCGTCAGCCTCTATATCGCTTTTTCTGACAATAGCGTTCATATAATCAGCAACTTCTTTGTTGGAAAGAACTCTGTTAGAGGCTGCTCCTCCACTGTTCCACAGTGCATATTTTTGTTCAAAATGAGCCATTCCTATTTTATACTGTGCTCTAAGTTTTTCTTGCATGAATTTTTTCATGGTAGACAGCGTGGAAGCTGCATCATCGGTAAGACCAGCAGGAGAATTAGGAAACTCGTCTAGTTGCTTTATAGTTTTCTTAAACAAATCTCTTTCAGATTTGGTTAAACCCTTTTTTACCATTTGAAGATAAACGTCATCGGTAAGACCAGCAGATGCCCTGAGTATGTCTCTATATCTAACCATTGCATCGCTAATTCTAACGGGAAGTTTTTCTTTCATTTGCCTAGCACCAAGACCCTCCATTATTTTAAGGGCTTGCCCTACCGTAGTATTTTCTTCGCCTACCAAACTTCTAAGGCTTAGAAAAAGAGCATCCTCCTCTCCTAATACATTTCTTACTCTTCCCTGTGCTTTTACTGCTTCTTCTAAATCCGCAGCTTTAATAGATGGAAACATCTTTGCTGCATCATCTGGTGCTAAATTTTTAGACGCTTTTATAACTTCGCTAGCACCTCTTGTAGCAGCATAAATAGGAGCACCCAAGACTACAGAGGCAAGACCTATGATAGTGGCTTCTGCTCCCGCCCTTCCAAATATTTCTCCTGCCGATTCTTTCTGACCGCCTCGCATAGTTTGAATACCTTCTACGCCTAGACTGCCCACTCCTGCACCTATCCCTGCTCTGCCACTGCGAGCAATTAAACCCCTGCCTGTTAAAAGGGACAAAAGACCTCTAGCACCGGCAGCACCTGCTGCTCCAGTGCCGGGAGCAAAAGGAAGTGCTAATTCAGCTACCAAAGATGCAGCACCTATGGCAATCTCTGGAGAAGCATCAATAATATCGTAAAAACTATTCTCGTTTCCCGTTAGCGTTACTTTTCTGTCGTCTTTAGGTTCTATTCCAGCCTGACGAAGACCATCTGGCGTTACAAATGGAATAGTGGTGTTAGGAGTAATACCCCAATTACCTTCTCCAAAATTTTCATTCATAGCAACAGCTATTTCTTCTGAATTCCCTCTAGCCAAGGCTGCGTCAAATCTTGCTTTAGCATCGGGTACTCCAGATCGTATGTTGTATTCTTTTTCTATATCGTAGAAAATGCCATACTTGCTCATTCTAGCTGGCATAGCTGCTGCTAGTGCGTTCTCTACCTCAACATCGCTTAGTCCTGCTGGCAGAATTGCAGTCGTTCCGTCTGGCAAGGTAATTTTTTCTTTATCTGCCATATTATTTTACCGCCTCTCTTGTAAAAGAAAATTTGCCCTGACTTGCGTCTGTCGTTGATACGATTTTGTTAAAATATTCTTCACCGCCCGGCTGTGCCATTATCATAGCCCTAGCATCGTTACCAAGTCTTGAAAGAGATGCCTGTAGCCTTTCAAACTGTTTTGTTACCTGTGCCTCGCTTGTAAACCAATCGGGGTTATCAACCATTTTATTCAAAAATTGCTTAATTTCCTGTTTACTAGCCGAGTCTCCGAACATTCCTGACGCAGCTATATGTGCCTTAATCAACTGAGCTACATCTTTTGCCTCTGTTTTACCCGCTGCTTCGCTACCAAGTCCAAAAATGGTTGCAAGATTTTTTAACCCTGATACTGACGCACCGATTATACCCTCTGTAGTTCTTGTTAACATGATAGTTTTCATTTCTTGTAAAAGCGGGTTTATTCTTGCAGGCAATAGTGCTCTATCAACTAGCCGAGTAAGCTGTTCAGAAATTCCCGGAGGTTTTACTGCCGGTCTTCCGGCTAGTGTTTTTGCAATCTCGTTCTGTCTTTCAAGCTCCTCCTGAGCAGCAGCAGCTTCAGCAGCATCAACTTGCTGACTACTAACTGCAAATGCAGTAGCAGGAGTTCCTTGATAAGGATACGCCATCTCTGCTGCTGGCATACCTGCCATAATCTTAAACAACCTGCTCCAATCAAATCCCTTAGCTATGCCCTGTTCAGACGGAGTGCCATTGCCACTAATGTTATCTATAGCATTGTTGGCTTGACCTGCGAAAGCACTGTCTGCTGCTTTAACCGCAAGATCATTTGGAAATGACTGTTTTTCTCCTGTGAGCGTTGGTAATATAAAGGTGTTATAGTAATCAGCAAAAGTCCTAACTCTTTCTTCCGCTCGATTTCTTGCTTTTAATACTTCTGGATCAAGAGAACCTGTTAAAAAACCGTCTGGCAAAGATTCACCCGGAAAAAGTTCCTTAAATTTGTTAACAGCAAAGTTTGAGTCATCCTCATATCCCCTAGCAGATAGCAAACTTTGTGCAGTGTTGATTCGTGTAGCATACCCTTGATCTATAGCTGCGTCCTGCTCGTTGTATAAACCTTCATCCAGAAGTCGTTGTCTATAACTTACTGGCATAACTTGCTCTGTCCCAGAGTCGCTCACCTTTGTTGCATAGTTTGGATTAGGTTTTTCTTCAAAAGTCCAAGCGTCATATATAGTGGGTTTCGCAGGAGAGGGATCGTTTCTCTCAACAAGCTGTTTAACCAAACCTGTGTCTACTACTAGAGGAAATGTCATTTTACTTTATCCTTATATCAAACTTTTTAATATCATTGGTCTAATTTGATATTTACTCATTTGATTCATAATTTTTTCTGCATTTGTGTTGTAAGAACCTGCACCCTGTAATCTACGAATAGAACTCAAACCTTCTTCATAAGGGTTTTGAACTGGTCTATACCCCACGCTACCTCTCGGAATCGCCACAGGATTTGGAATACTTCCACTACCTTTAGGAGAAAACTTAGGAGGAGCTAGCAGACCCTGTACACCCTCTGCTGCCTCTGAAATACGCTCACTTCTTGTCTTTTCTTTAAATACACCTTCTACTTCCCCTTCTTCATTTGTCTTTAGAAAGTATCCGGTTTTTTCTCTAAAAGCCTGTTTTTCCTCGTCCGTAGAAAGACTGTTATATTTTTCTTTTATCTGATCTGCAGTTTCCCCAAAAACTTCTGTACTTTTAGGGTCAAAAATGTCCCCTGTTAATACATCATCTTCTATAAAACTTCCAATATCTCCTAAAAGACTATTATTACCGCTGCCAAATAAATAGTTACCTTGTCGCTCTAGCCATCCTGACATTTTAAACCTCCAACATAGAATAGTTTACTCGGAGGTATCCATCGCTGCCTCGCATAACAGCCTCTGGCATAATCTTTTCTACTTCTTGGGCAATAACTCCAAACTCTACCTGATTGCCGACAATTTCCTTGCCCTTCTCAGTCCACTCCCACTTGTAAAGTTTAATACCGTTGGCAAGTCTGCCTACAAGTTTAATCTTATTTTTTAGACGTTTATCCGAACTAAAGAACGGAGCAGCAGCACCAACCAGACCAGCAATTTGACTAATGGGACTAGCTCCACCCGGCACTACCTGAGAACCAGTTCCCCTAGTTGTCTGTTGCATCTGAGTGCTACTACCCAGACCAGCCAAACCGCCAAACAAGTTAGCCATTGTAATAAGCTGTGCTCTGCGAGCTTCTTGGTCTTGCTGTGCAAGCCTAGCAGCGTCCTGCTGTAGAGCAGCCTGTCTGGTTTCTACATCCCTTCCTATGGCTTCCTGAAGCGTTGCAGGAGTCATCTGAGCCTGTAACTGTGCCTGAGCTAAACTGCCTAGTCGTCCCTGTGCGTTTAATCTACGGGCTTCTGCTTCTTGCAGTGACTTAGCCAACTGTTGCTGTGCCAAGTCTTCTCTGCGGATTTGCTGATTAGCCTCAAATTCTTTCAGGGCAGTGCTGCCTAGTCCAAATTGACCGGCTTGAATAGCCTGTTGCTGTGCTGTTAGTTTATCACGCTCTGTCATTTGCCTAGCTTGGTTAGCTATAGCTTGAGTCCTAGCTAGGTGGAGAGGGTCTTGGTTAATATCTCCAGTTGCTATGCCTAAATCCTGCTGAAACAAGTTTTGATAAATAGGTGCAAAGGCTGCTGCCTGTTGACCAACCTGATCGTAAATGTTTCTAGCAGCCAATGTCTGTGCAGAATCCGTAGGCACAAGACTTCCCGTAAACAGGGCGGGATCAGCACTAAACTGCTGCTGGATAGGATCAAGAAGACCTTCTATAAAAGGTATAACAGGTTTAAAAGGTTTGACCTCAGTTGATCCAGAAGTAGCTGACTGTTGCGGAGTGTTGACAACTACTGGAGAAGGTGAACTAAATAATCTAGACATTTTATAATTTCTTTCTCAGCGTTACAGTTTTAAACTCGTATCCAAGCGGTTTCATTATTTTTTCCCAACCTTTACGACCCGACATTTCAAAAAAATTAAACCCTAGTTTTTTATAATACTTTTCCAACATTGGAACTAATTTATAAAAATCAAACTTGCCTTCTATCGCCTCTGCACATATTCCCTTACCTCTTGGCATTTGCCCGAAACCTATTATAAGGCATCCCATAATGTTATCGTCACCGTCTGTAGAAATCCAAAAGTCGCTTTCTTTATTTATAATTTTTTTAATTAAATCGTCTGTTGTATATAAATCTTCGCACTTTACTTTTTCTACCATGTGTTCTATTCTGCTATAACACTCTGCTAGTTTTTTTCTAAGAAGTGGACTATCCGCATTAACTAGTTTATAGCTTAACCCAGTTTCCAGCAGCGTTGTAAAAATATATTCCTTCTCCGCTTCCGGGGTTCCAGTTACTGCCATCAGCATATCTAATATCTCCTTGTTGCGGATCACTAGGCACTACATTAGATACATCTAAGTGACCATCCCTTACCAAGTCTAATACTGTTCTAACTTCTAACAGCATTGAATCTATAAAGCTAGGAATTTCTTCCAGCGTTACTGGACAAGTAGTAGGATCAAACCTGAGAAATTCTCTAGTCATCTGTCTGATACAATCTCTGATTCTATAGCGTATCCAGACAGGTTAAACTGAGAAGACGCAGAGCTTTCTATCTTAATAGCAGCATATCTGCCTTTAACTCTACAGTCTACTTTACTGTCTTCTCCTATTGTAAACGATACAGGATCGTTATAACTTACACCAGAGCCGGGAGACATCTCTGCTCCCACGCTAATATTAACAGTGCCAGTTCCTTCCAATCTTGGATACACTCTGCTAATACTTTTAATAGCGTCCGTTCTTCCAGCGTTTAAACCCCTACGTTCTAGAGTTGCTGTAAAGGTTGTTCCTGCAAAAGTAGTTCCAGAGTCTGCAAAATAAAATTTATTGTCAGATGTTCCACACATTAACAAAGAATCAATAGCCGGGTTATATTCTTGCTGCCCCCAGTTAAGAGTATTACCTTCATACGTTGCTGTAGCAGCAGCCCATGTATTTGTTAGAACAGGATTTACCAAACCTTTTGCTATATAGTTTACACTTGGTAAGTCTCTTGTAGCCCAAGTGTTTTCAATATAGTTCCATATCAAAGCTGTGTCTGGATAACCACCACTTGCTCCAGTAGCAGGAAAACAAATCCATACTTCGTTTTTAATTTTGTTATGAGCTAAGAATGTTTTATAATAGTAAGTAGAATCAATCTTGGAAAACAAAAATGTTTTCATCTGGTCGTCTATCACACTTGTAATAGAGTTTCCGTTATGAACTACTACATCGTTAGTAGTAACCATAACGTGCTTACCATCGCCCAAGTCTACTACAGCATCCCTGCTAAACAATCCTGTATCTTTAAAAACTTCACGCACGTTAAATGTAAACGCACCACCGACATAGTTAAGAGAATATACACTATCCTCTTTATATACCATTAACAAGTTACCAAGCTGCACTGCGTTAAGTATATGCCCCTTTGTACCCATTAACGAAGTTTCAGCAGCTTCACTAGCAGCAGAACTTGTATCCCAAGTAGTGCTACCGTTGTTATCAGTGCCTACTGGTATAGCATCGCTCCACCGCAAGGTAAAAGGTTTTGATACTGCCGAACCACTAGCACTGTCTGTAAGATTTAAAGCTATTAAATGATTACGGAACGGAATAATCGCTTTACATTTTAACGTAGCTGGAAAATTAGTAAGGTCTGCAAATTGCGAACCACCTTGAGTAAAACTTTGAGGAGCATCTATACCGTTACAAGCTATAAGAACACCGCCTAATACGCCTCCCTGCCAGTTATTAGTAGTGCTAGCAATAGTCGTATACGCACCGCTAGAGCGTGTAACATCTGCGTGTGTAGTTCCTGTAATTTTTCTAAGACCCGTTGCTGTTCCGTATATCCACAACTCTGTACTACCTTGAAGCCAGCTTGTAGCCCAGTAGGGATTATTGCTAGAACCGGGTGCTCCAAAAATTTGTATATGTCCCTCTATTTTGCCAGCTTTGCCATCCAAAAACCTCACGTTATTACCATAGCTAAAATACGAAGGAGGCATGTCATACGGAGACAGGTCGGTATTTATACTAAAACGTGGGGGCTGCTTGCCGTTTATATCAAATAATTCTTTAGCCATTGCCAGCACTCGTTTGCTCAGTCCATGTAGTCGAGTCCCATTCTTGCAAAGCAATATAGTCAGAATCTTCTAGCAGAATGTTTCCACCAGATTCCTGTATAAGACAAAACTCTTCTACTACCCAATTAGTAGGCATTAAGCACCTCTACGAACAAGACCACCGGGATCGCCCTGAACTGACATTTGCATAACAGTTCCGCTATATCTAGCTGCTTCCTCTGCTGCCATTACGTCTTCCATTGCTTTCTGGTAAATAGCCATAAATCTCTGAGTTTGCTCTGTATCGTTAAGATAAATTGATCCTTCCAAACATGCACCAAATAAATACAAGTCTGGAAAAGAAGTTAGTATATCATTAGTAGTAACACTATCAGACAATGGGCTAAGTTTTTTATAGTAGTTAATACCCAAGGTATAGGTAGAATCTGGAGTTGGATATAGTTTAATATCTTTGCCCAAATTTGTATATGCTCTTGGATAACCGCTAGTATACGCTCCATACTCCCTGCTTCCAGATTCTGGACTGAGGTAGTTTAAAGCATAACTGTTTGAATCAGAAGTTTCGTATGTAACATTTCTAAGTTCAATTAAATCAGTAGGCAAGTTATAAAAAGGTATGTCAGCAGTTGTAGTAGTTTCTGCTCTGACCATGTTAGCTCTTACCCTAAGCTCACGGTCTAACCTGTTTTCTGTTAAAGATATAAAATCAGGTATAACACTTGTAAGATCATCTCTGTTAAGATAATTTGCTACACTTGTTTTTATTTCTGAATAGGTTGAAAGACTCATTAGATATTACTTTCGTGTGTCCGTAGAAATCTATATTCAGGGTCGTTCAAAAGTTGTTTAACTCTATGCCAGTGATCTTTATTCATAATATCCACGCCATGTTCAGCTTTCCACTTTTCAATAATAATAAGCGGAATACTGGCAACTTTACGCATACCACCTTGAGTTTCCACGCCACCGTGTATGTAGTCTTTATTAAATTCTTTCTTATTAAGTTCTAGAAGTGGCGAAATATCCTGAACAGAGTGTTGAACAATCTTGTCTTCGGAGTGGTCATAGGAAGTACCACGTTTAATAGGAGAGGAATCAGTCATTTTTATTTCTTTCCTTAAAGTGGGGAGAGCCATTACAGCCCTCCCCGATTAAGAACAGTCTAGCTTAGGTCGTAGACAGCACCGTGAGCTTTTTCGTTATCCACCTGCAAGGTGTATTCCGTAATAATAGCTCGCTGCTCGCCATCAGACGTAGAAGCCACTTCACGCTGGAAGAAAGGACGTAGGTAAGCCAGTTTGTAATACTCAGGATCAAGAAGCCATACATCCCGTGAACGCTGTAGGCGGTTCGGGACAACAGCCATTTCACCAAAGTCACTTACATATACATCCATACCACCGACAATACGCTGGTCGGCAACATCAACGAAGTTAGAAACTCCGGATGCTCCACCAACGCCCACGAAGCTAGAGAAGGTCTGCTTCTGTGCAGGAGCCATCATCAAATACTTGATGTCAGCACCGTTGTTGTAGGAAGTTAGGATAACTGCCTTAAGCAAGGTTTCGGTAAAGGCTCGCTGAGTACCATCGGTACGAGCTGCACCGGCACCTGCACCAGAACCGCCACTACCGGCACTTACGTTTGTGGAAACCCACGAAGTAAGACTGCCAAGTTTACGCACAGTAGAATCAGCAGACATGGCAGTCTTGGCGGTGTTAGCACCTACCAAGGTTGATTCCATATCACGCTTGAGTTCTTTAGCACGTTTGGACATCTGATAGGCAAGCTCTTCTTTACGACCCGCTTTCGATACAGCATCAAGCGTACCGGAAACAAGCGTGGTTTTCAAGCTGATCTGACAGATGTTGCCAAGACGGGTAGTAGCCGAAGGTTCGGCAGCAGTAAGAGTTGAACCTTCTTCGTGGTAGTTAGTAGTGGCTGCGGCTGTAAGAGCATCCGTCTGCCACTCATGGTTTACTGCAATCGCATCTCCACGACCACCCATAGACATAAAGGGCGTTTCAGTCGGAGAGATGTCGTAAATTACATTTTCCAAGTCTTCACGAAGACCCTTTGCGGAGAATGTAACGTACACTCCTGTTGGTTGTGCCATTTTAGTTACCTCATTGTTTGAAAGTTAAGACTCTAACAAGTCCAGAAAAACATTTGCTGCATCACGGGTATGACCTGTTTTCGCTAATCTTTCTCGTTTAGCCTGAACACCCTTCTTGGCTTTTTGAGCCTTAGTCTGAGGTGTTCCTGACTTTACAACCTTTGGAACAGATTTAGATTTTTTAGTGGAAGCCGATTTAATTCCCTTGTCTGCCATCATAGCTTTATGCAATACTAGGACAACTTTGTGATCGGTTATTCCATCTACATCCTCTGGAGAGAAACCAAGACCTAAAGTATATTGCCTAATGTCGTTTCTCAAAGTTGAGGAAGGGTCTGCATACTCTGGAAGTTTTTCTGCCAAGATTTTAGCTTCTTCTTGCAATTTTTCTTGTAAGAAATTTTGCGTATCCTGAGTTGCTTGCTCTACTACTCTTGCTCGTTCTGTGTTAACATGAGCAATTTTATCTTGAGCATCTTGAAACTCTAAACGCTTTTCCATATATTCCATTGGGTCGTCTTGTTTAAGAGATACCCAATCAATATTTTTAAAACGCTCTAAGTCTGCATTTTGCTGTGAAGATAAAAAATCAAGAGCTTTAGAGTATTCTTCTCTTTCTTTCTGAACAGCCTGTAAATTAGCTTCGTAGGCTTTTCTCTGTTCCGCTAAAGATTGCGATTTACGGGTATAATCCGCTTGTCTCTGGTATCCGTTTCGTAGTTCATCCAGAGTAACCTCTTGTTCTTCACCGTCTACTTTAATAGTATAAGTGCTAGGGGTTTCTGTTTCAACTACTTCTTCTTCTACCTCTTCTATTTCTTCCTCCGGCTGGTCTTCGACATCCGTAGCTTCCAACTCTTCAGAGTCTTCAACTTCTTCTACCTCCTCAGTTTCTTCTTGTAACTGCGAAACTAATTCAGATTCTGACTGAACCTTGCCTTTGGGGTTTTCGACTGCTTGTTCTGGATTGGTGTTTTCGTCACTTCCAAACATGACATCGAACATGTTAAGTTGTGGCTTATTGACTTCCCCTTCGGGATTGGTCTGTGCCTCACTCATTTTTAGTTACCTCGTTAGTTGTTTACAATTTTGTCATTGTGGATGACTGCTTTTAGGTCTTCCTGTATGGAACGCAAAGCGTTAAGTTTCATCCAACATATTTCTCGTTCATCTGTAGTTTCGGCAATGCTCCATTGAGATATTAAACTATTTTGTATGTTTTCCATGACTTCCTTAAAAACTTCATTGTTAAGGATAGCCTTGGCTTCATTAGCTTTTTCTCTAGAGTTCAAAGTTTAATACTTTACTGATGCTGTTTTGCCAAGATTTTGATGGGATTTACCAGCGTTTTCTCCTTTAAAGAAACGATTTCCGCTATTGCCTTTGCTAGGAATAGTAGGAGAATTACCACCGGCAGGGGGCTTGGCTCGGTTGCCCACCTTGCCCGATACATTACCTGAATACGCTTTAGGCATTTTATTTCCTTTCACCATTTTTTGCAAGACCAGTATCTTGCTGTTAATTTACTAGGGGGGTTAGTGTCACATTTATGTCTAGCCCTGAAACTTTTACGTCTCTTTGGCTGGTCTTTTTTTATAGACATATTAGGATCGCCAAATCTTACAAGTTTGATTTTGCTTCCTTGTTTTGCCAAGACTGCAAATTTCTTACTCTTACCGGGAGTTCTTTTAGGTTTGTTATACCCGGAAAACCTTTCACCTCTGTAGTTAATACTCATGTTTTTATAATAAAGTTAATAGGCTGGGCTTTCAACACTGCTGATCCAGAAGCTGCACTAGCAGATACTGCTGTTCCCAAGGAAAACCCCGAACCAACTCCTACTGGAAAATATGTTCTATAGTCAGGAACTCTAAAGTTTGAACCAGATGTTCCAAACACCGTTCCTACAACAGAGTAAAGAGCAGAGTAAGTAGAAGTAGAATAATCGCTACCATCACACAGTAGCCAATCTCTGATTCCACTAATTGTTTCAGTAGTAGGAATACTATTGGAAGCATACATACAAACAGTTCCAGTTTCAAACCCTAGCTTGTTCATCTGTGCTGAAGTTTGAGTTACAGCCGTAGTAGCCAAGTTAGGAAATTGAGTTTGCAATACTGATTTAATTAGTCGTAAATGGTCGTCACCCTCAGAGATATTATCGCTAGCTGCAGGGTTTGACGTATTTAACTGACTAATATAGCTAGCAGATTCTACCGTCATTTTTTTAGTCCTTTTCCTATTGTATCATTATTATGCAGGTGTGTCAAGAGTATTTGTCCAATTTTTTCCCCAAGTAAGGGGACAAGCCTTATTAGTGTTATCTGGTGGAATAATTATTATATGAAAATCTCCATCGGGTTCTTTATAAAACTGTAGCAAACCCCCTCCAGAATCTATTCCCATTCCTATTAAAACTGCGTTCTCACTTTTTAACAGTTCCTCTGACATTTTTCTATCGTAGCATACAATACTACCTATTTGATTAGCAAATGCAAAAGCATTTATGCTGAAAAAAACAGCAGCTAAAAACAAAACAAGTGCTATAGATTTAGTTATCCAGCTTAGACCAATCATAGAGAACTCCCGTCTTTGTTCGATTTCCGTCCCCGTCAGTAGTATGTTTTAAAAATAGTGCAGCTACAGCATCGGTATCAGACGCATCATCAATGGCGTTTTCCATCGCAGTTGCTTCAGTGCGGATCGCGTCCCGATACGTTTGAATGTTTGAGGGGATAGCCGTTCCCTTGTCCACTTTCCTAACAATCGCCCAATCTGTTTCAGCCAACTTGCGGTATTGCTGTGCCTTAACTTCTCGCTTCAAGACTGTTTTGACACCTTCGCTAGTAACACCATCAACAGTTGTGTCTGCTAAGTTTTTAGCCGTTTTCTCAATCGTTACACCATCAGCAGCATAGTTCCATGTATACAGGCGAGAGTCCGGAGGAGCTTCAGGATTAACTTCTGTCATCCCTGCGTCTTCTTTTTCAGACTTAGACCAAATGTGCCAATTAGAGGGATGTTGGATACCGTTACTATCAGTCCAAGAACTCCCCTCCCGAATAATTTTTCCGTCATATTTCCACATAGTTATTACCTCGCATTTGCATATTTGAAGGGAAATTCAGCAAACGCCATGTATGCAAATTTATTACTTGCGTTAATTGTTGCGTTTGATGTTCTTAGTTTAAACCCGTTGCTAAGTATGTCTATTTCTCGACCACTTCCAGAATACTCAGCAGCATTGCTATCCATTCGTAATATAGTATCAGCTATGTTAATCGGATCACGCTTGCTATCGTAGATTACCCAATCATCTGCATTGGGCATTTCTTTAAGTACAATCCACGCTGGGCGAAACCCGGTTGATACAAAAGTTCCATCATCACTAGAATTTCCCGTGTAATTGCCAAAAGCCGAATACCCCGGAACAGGAGCCCAACAATACGCTACATAATTTTCGGCTTTATTCATGTTTGCTGCAGCAGTGAACGTGGTAGAAGATACTGCTGTAATTCTGTCAGAGTCAGCAGATTCTCCACTGTTTGTATTAAGAAACAACGTATTATCTGCACCGCCCGTCAAACCTTGATTAAACACACGCCAGTTTTGCGAAGAATCTCGGTTTTTCACCCAAATAAGTCCCGGTGTCGCTCCAAGCCCATGTCCATAAGTATCGTCACCAGAGCCATCTCCTGTGTAAGTGACAAGACTAAACCCATGCGTGGTATTTACCATTACACTTGAATCACGACTACCGTCTGTATTAGTTGCAGCAGAGGCACTATCAGTTGACCATTGCCAAGCACAGTAAGTTCTGCCCGATCCGTTGTAATTTATATCAGTTGTGTCAATGTCAAATCCATTGCTTTCAAACGTGACAAGTGCAGGACTGTCTGTTGTATCTCCTCCCGCTTCATTTGTGCGAAGACGTTTTGTAGTACCCCTTTGAGAATCCCAAACAGTATGATGATCTCCATTAGAGCGAGGTGCAATAATTAACAAGTCAGGTTTTAAATCTCCTGCTTGGGCATCATTGGTAATTGCATGACCAGAAGTATCATTGCCCGTGTAAAGCTGGGTATGAAAATACTTGCTGGGATTTTCTACTTGTGGGTCTACTAAATTGTTTGAAGAGATTGCTTTATATCCGCTAGGGGTCGTTCCCCAATCGGATGCGTCAAATCTCGTTTCCCAAGCTGCTGCGGTTCCACTGCCAGCATCATAGAAAACAGTCGGTAACATATATCCCGTTAACCCTGTCTTAGCTGCTGTGCCTGAATTTTGGATTGTGCCGTCTATGCTAAAATATAATGCACCAGCTTTGACAAGAACTCCGATGACTTTATCAGCAGTACCCGCCCAAGCAGAACCATAACTTGAACTGCTGCCAGCATCGTTAAAGTTTCCATCGCTGCCAGTAAAAGAATAACGACCTGTGCTATTCCCGGACAAACTAGTAACTGCTCCAACTTGTGACGGACTTTCAATCGTTCTAATACCCACATTTGGATAAGTAGCAGCCGTTGTTACTTTAGCCTCAAAATAAAAGCCGTTGCTATCGGTAACATCAAAAGCCATCGTACCGATTGCTGCACTGTCAGTAACAGCAGAGGCAACTAAATTACCATCACTTAATACGTTATTGTCTACCCAAAGTGGGTTAAGAGTGCAGTGGTTTGCAGTTGGGCTGTCAGACATCTGATCCGCTGCTGCCAAGTTACTGCTTGCAAAATCATTTCCATTACCACTTTCATCATCACCCAAATCAGAGCTATCTCTGCCATCTATATAAAAACCATTTGTTCCGTAGCTACCTGAATAAGCCTTCGGCACCCACTGACCTGTAGCACTATTAGTTTCACCGAAGTCTGTTGCTGCTTTAGCTGTTCCATCAATGACATGAATTTCTGCAAGGTATCCGTCAAAAAACTGACTACCTCCTCCACCCTCTGTTCCAATGCGATGAATCACAGAGTTCATAAATTCTGTGTCGGTGTTCTGGCTTGGCACACTATAGCTAGAAAAAACTATCGCTTCGTTGTTCCACCATGCTTTAAGCCTGTTGGTGTCGGTTGATTGCGTTGTGTCTCTTACGATAAATAAATGCCCCCAAGCTCCAACATCCCGAAAAACACGATCTGTTGTGCTGTCAGAATTTCCAACTCGAATCATCATTGTATTGTTTGAATTGAATCGAATTGTGTCCAAGTTGCTTGAGTTCACTCCGAACACATCCATGGCTGCGGAGATGTTTGCCCTTTTGATCCACATGGAAATAGATGCTGTTTTGCGATTGCCCGCCCCAGAATAAGTTTTTGACAGTTGGGCTGAATCGTCATCGTTAAAACGAATAGACTGATCTATTGTATAAGCCGTATCGGGTGCAGCGAACCACTGTGATCCAAACATAGTCATTAGCTAAATGCCTTTTGTATAGCTCCTAGCTGAATTGAATTTGCAGCCTTGACAAAATACGGAACGACATCCACTGCTGAAGCCGTTGTGCTAAGAGTAATTCCAGCCCCTCCAGCAGTCTCGTAGTCCGTGCCTAAACTTAAAGTTCGTGATCCGGTTCCGTCCTGAATAAACACAAACACTCCTGCCTGACCTACTGATTCTGTGCTGGGGTTAGCTAAAGTCACGTTGCCCGTAAGAGTAAGCACAAAATTCTGATGGGCTGAGAAGTCAATCGTTACACTGCCTGTGTTTGATGTGTCGGTGTCAGTCTCCGCAAGAATGATTGTTCCACCGTTAAACTGCCCAGCGACCGTCACATTTGTGGTTCCAGTTGGTATCTCAATAACGTCAGCATCGGCATCGTTTTTAATAGTAACATCGTTAGTCGAACCTTGACCCGTGAGAATCAAACCTTCGGCAGCGGTGTAACCAATGGCTGCAGAATCCCCAGCAGCAGTATCTCCATCTGGAGTAAACGTACCAGCGGTAAGGTCTCCAACAACATCAAGTGTACCCTGCATTGTGACGTTCTGTGTTCCCGTGGGAATTTCAATTACATCAGCGTCAGCATCGTTCTTAATAGTAACGTCATTAGTTGACCCCTGACCCGTAAGGATCAGACCTTCCGCAGCAGTGTAACCAATGGCTGCATCATCACCCGCAGCAGTGTCTCCCGCTGGCTCAACTGTTCCAGTTGCTGTTACATTTCCAGAAACAGCAAGAACACTCCCGTCAAAAGTTAGGTTAGCTTCCCCGTTAATTGTTGACGAGTCTACACTGGTAATAACACGATTGTCGGCAGCATTGGTATAGGAAGTTACTGCACCGGTACTCTCTGATGCCCATTCAACTCCCAAAGTTTCGGAGCTATTAGCTTTAAGAACCGTTCCGTTACTTCCCACGGAAAGAGCTTGCGGGTCTGTGGAGCCATCTCCTACTATGATTTGACCCTTTGAAAGTGCCGACATAGCAGTAACTGCACCAGTGCCAGAACCTAGAAGCACACCGCCATCTGTTAGTGTCGTAGTTCCGGTTCCACCGCTAGAGACAGGAATAGTTCCTGTGCTGACTGTAACTGCACCCGTAGACTGGTTAACTGCAATGGGGGTGGTAGCACTGATGCTGGACACACCTGACAATGCAGATGCCAAAGTGTCCTTTCTTACTTTATGAGTTGTTCCAGCACTAACATCAACAATAGGAAGAACATCGTCATTAGCAAGACTAGCTTCACTAAGTTCAGAAAGGTCTGTAATTTTTTTATTAGTTGCCATGTTGCTGTTCTCCGCTTTTGTTACTTAACCCTCTAGCCAAGTAATATTAACCGTAGCACTACCACTTGCAGTAATAGCTGCAATTTTATCGCCCTCTACTACTGTTACAGTAACGGGTTCGCCTACGTTTACTTGCACTCCTGCAGCTACAGTAGCAGTTGGTGTAGCACCCTGTCCCCCGGAACAAGCTACATATGCTAGAGCAGAGGAGGAAATACGAGCTTTTGTAATCTGTGCAGGACACGCTCCTGAACGAGTTGCTCCTGTGCTAGTTCCTGCTGCTAAGTTTTCGCTGGAATTAACACGGTAAAAATTATTCTGTCTTCCGATTGCCATTTTACTTTCCTTATGCTTTAATGTTTTTGTCAGAGTTCATTTCAAAACCTAGCTCAATACCCTTGAGCTTCAGTTCTTCTTGCTTGATAGCCATTTCGTGTTCGGTTTCTATACGTTCTAGTTCTAACTTAGCTGCTTTAATTTCTAGCTCCTTGGCTTTTACCTGAGCTTCTAATTGAGTTGCCTGAGCAATAGTCATCTGAGCTTGGGCTTGAGCCTGTGCTAATTGTTCCTGTGCAGACGGGGGAGGTGGTTCAGTAGGAGGAGAGGATACAAACTTGTCTACATTTTTAATGTTCATCTCGTCTGCTACTTCACGCATTAGATTATATACGTTGTCAGGCTGAATAATACCTTGAGTTTGCTGACCGACCTTTTCCATTAGCAAAGCATAATTATTTAGATTTTGTAGCCTAATGTCCTGATCTCCGTATCCAATGCCTACCTCAATGTCTACATCTAGGTCTTCTCTCCAACTAGAAGGGTCTATTGGAAAATATGTGTTATTAAGTCTGACAAGTTTTTGCCTGTCTTCGTATCGTTGCACTAAGTTATAAATAGATTTAAAGATATTGCGAACACCCGTATCTGCAAAAACTCTGGCTATAAGTTCTAGCCTACCCTGAGCATTTGTCAACGCTGCGTTGGCTGCACCTTGCGTAACATGCGATTTTAAAACGTCTGCACTAAGACCCTGTGTTTGAGGGTTTACTCCGGTGCGTCCAGATTTAATATCTTCCCAATACTGCAACATGCGGAAAGCCTCTGGTTGCAGTGCTGGCGTTTGAATAGGCTGGAGAGCATTTGGACTCCGAGTCCTTACAATACCTCCCGGTCTATTAGTAAGAAGATCGTCTACATTAACCTGACCTTCTACAATCTGAAATCTTCCGTTATTAGCCAGATACATATTATCTAGCAAGTTACGGGTCAGTGTTGACCTGATTAGCTGTATATCCTCTACAGTTTCTGCAACGCTAAGACCGTAAAATTTATGCGGAATAGGTATGGGACATACTGTGCTAAAGGGTATATAGTCAATAGGTTCTAAATCTAAAATTTCTGAACCACTGTGACAAACTTTGTGGAGAACGCTTACTCCTGAACCGTCTATATCTAGTTTAATATAGGACTCGTTAATCTCCACCATTACTTCTGAATCTGCACTAGCCTGATTAGGGTATACGTCTGTGCTATCGTATGAGTGGCGAGCCATGTATTCTTGGCTAGTTGTAATAGCATCTGCTTCTGAGTTATATCCGGGCAGCGACTCTACCAAGTCAGTATCATACCCCATTTTAATTAGATCGCTTTTAGATTTATGCGACCTGTGACAGATAAACCTAGCTTCTTCTAAAGTTTTAGCACCCCTGTTAATGAGGAACTCTTCCGGAGGCACGTTTTCAATAGTGACTTTTCCAGAGTAATCTGTGCGAGCAAATACCGCATCGTGATATATTTCCTCGATTTCCTCCGCTTGTCCTGTTTCGGGGTTTAAAATTTCCCGTATTGTAGACACTTGTTCGTGTTCTATAACTTCCAAGTCTTCGTCTTGGCTAAGAACACTGAACTCCTGCTCTGTTAGGTTTTGATAGCTTTCGCTAGTTGTTTTTTCTACCTCTTCCCAATAGTGCTTAACAACGCCTACCTTTTGCATAAGAGCATCTAGGAACATATTATATAAAATCATAAAACCATTGTTCTGTTTGTAGAACACATGATTTATATACTTAGTAGCCTGTTCTGCAACTTCCTCGTCTTCTGGAGTTTCGGGAACAAACCTTACTACATTGTCTCCACCTGTGAAGATACGCATAAGACTAGGCATCATCCACATTAGCGTGTCTTGTACGTCTGTAACTACAACCTGTGACCGACCATCTTCCTCGTTGCCGAAAGGTTCGCCATAGAAATATTCCATAGCCTTTGCTTGCTGAGAACTAATCTCAGAATCTAGATAGTCAGCACTGCCGTTTATTTCTCCCTCTACAAGGGAAATAATTTCTTGGTCGTCTAATTCTCTAGCCATTATTTACTGACTCCTTTGAACTTCTCGAATGTACGAAGACCACCAAGACCGAGCATACCGAGTAATACAGGCATCATCTGACTCATATCAAGAGATGGTAAATCTATAAGGTGTCCTGTTTGAGCTAATATAAACTGTAAAATAGGTGTTCCTACATACGTCCAAGCAAGGGCAATTCCGCATGTCCAACCGATAAATGGACGCCAACCAGCAATAAAAATATTTCTCGACTTAGCTTCTTCCCGGTTAATAGCCATCTGAGCTAGATCAACCTTAGCCAAGTGTGAAGCAAGCTCTGCTTCTATTTTACGCTCTGCCTTTGCACGTTCCTCTTTATCTTCAGGTAGAAACCTACCTATAATATCAGTAACGGCTGGCAGTATAGATGGCAGCAGTGCTTGAAGCATTATACTATTCCTGCGTTTGAATATTCAATTTCTTTATCAAACCCGTATTTACGATACAAAGTTTTAGTTTTCATACGCTCGCCAAAGCGTTCTACGCTTAAAGCACCGTATCTCATTGCACTTAATAGGTCGTCTTTGATTGCGACCACTTTACCGTTCTTTCGATGGTATAGACGCATTTCTTCAAGAGTTTCAACACAGGATTCAAAGATATGTAGACGACTAGTTTCCATGCGTTGCAGAAGGCTGCTAATACCCGCTTCCACAGAATTGTTACCATTTAATGCTCCATCCACTGGTGGGTTTTTAAAATGTTCAGCCAGCATATATACGCCCAAATCCCTATATTGCTGTGCCAGTTGTATGCCTGAGCCTTTATCGTGCTGTAAACCATCGTGTGGGAAAGCAACTGGTATTCCCGGTGTTCGTGCATTTAGTGCGGAGGCGTGTGTTATAGGCGTTTCCTTGCTTCTTCGATATTCGTCATAGACATATATTACATCGTTATCCGGGTCTAGTGCTATCCAGCTTATAGCAGTAGGATGGTCAAATCCAAAGTCTATACCTGCAATTCTCAGGTAGTGTTCCGGCAGGTCAAAATCTTCGCAAACTACGTCATCTTCGCTTACCGGATATACCAAGCCACTACCAAATACTGGTATACCCTTGCTCCGCATATCTCGCTCGGCAGGGCTGTATACCGCTAGAAGCTGCTCTTTTGTAGATTCGTCTAAATGTTCTACATCGTCCCAAGTGGCTGTTGTTAGGCTTTGTCCCGGTTTTAATTCGTTTAAGAAACTGCTTACTACGCTGGTCATGCCTCGCTCTGGAGTAAACGTCATGTAGACAATTCCGTTTGTGTCTGCTGTTCTGGTTATACACTGGCTAAAAATTTCTTGCTTAGGTTCCTCATCCAACCAGACAACATCTATAGCCTCTCCCATAAATTTTTCAAAACCTTGCTCATACGCTTTAAAATTAATCTGACTATTGCCACCAGATTTATGCCGAACCAAAGCACTTGAATGAGCATTTGGAACTCCCGGCTTACGAATAGTTTCTACAATCTTGTTTAGCGGTATTGCTCCTGTCCCTTTCTTTAAAGGGTCTTGCGGATTGCCAAATAGCTCCTTCTGTATAATGTCCCGTGTGGTGTCGTTAGACTCACCAGCAGCCCATACACGCACAGGTCTTTTAAATTTATGCCCCTCCCACCATTCCGGATAGTCTCCGGTCAGGTGATAGGCAGTCTCAGCCGCTCCGCAGAAGGTCTTGCCTACTCGGTTAGCAGCCATTAAAATTCTTTGAGCGTTTCCCTTGCCCTGCTGGTGAAACTTGCGTTGATACTCATACGGCTCATAACCCTTGAGCCTGTTTGTTTCCAAACGTCTCTGTTTTTCTTTCAGCAGTTTGAGGACACCCTCCTTATTGTTACTTACTGTCACTGAGCTTTACTACGTTGCTTAACATTGCAATCTGTTCGTCCAGTTCTTCATCGCTAAGTTCTGTAACTTCTTTTATGGTAGTTTCCTGCTTGGTTACTGCATCGTAACCTGCCCTAGACAAAATATCCCTTGCTGCGTTGAGTTTCACGTTTTCGCTCTCTGCACCTCGCATCAGGTTTTCTAAAACAGATAAAGCCAGCGTTGCTGTTTCGCTGACCTTCTGCTGTATTCTTCGTTCAATATGTTTCCAAAGGTGGCGTTGTAAACGCTTTGACCTGTTGGCTGGACTAGACCTTGTAGCTGTATAGCCAGCTTCAAAGAACGCATCCTTTGGCTCCATATGGTTGTCTACCAAGTTAACTATAAAGTTATACTCTTTCTCCGTAAGCTCTGCTTCTAACGGTTTAGGTTCTTCCAGACTTGCATACAAACCAGTGTTAGGATGATTCTTTCCTCTAGCCATTAAATGTTCCCCAGATCATCATTACAATAATGTATCCAATATATGCTCCCAGCAGGAAGCAAGGTGTCCACAACAAATATTTCATAATAGATCATTACCTATCATAAGCTATTATACTATTTTATTAAACTTATGTCAACCCCCTTTTTCAGTGATTTTAAAATTGTCCCCAAAAATGAACGAAAAGGACAACATAACAATTCAGAGTGCAGGGGGGGTTTGCAATATTGAGAATGATTCTCATTTGCACACAAACTTGCCCAGAGTTGCGAATGATTCTCAATTGCAGACAATGTTGACCAGTGTTGAGAATGACTCTCATTTGCAACAATGGTGTTGCAGAATTGCAACACTGTTGCTCAGGTGTCACTGTGTCTGGAATACAACAATGTTGCAAATGTGCAACACACTGGTGTTGCAAAATTGTCACACTGTTGCGGATCGGTTACTGTTGCAGGATTGCAGCGGTGTTGCAAAATTGTGACAAGTGTGTGTGAGGGTGAGAATGATAATCATTTGCAAGTAACATATTGGAATTGTTCTAAACTGCTTATTTAATAGGCAGTGACCAGATATGCCTAAAAAATAGGCAAATAGCCCTGAGAGGCTCTAGGGAGCTCATACAGACGTTTTAGGTGGTTTGGTATACCTACCTAGCCGAGACACTCGCTAAGGCTACTCACGCCTCACGACAGAGCGTGAACAAAGCAGGAACAAAGCAGGAACTAGAATTGGTAAGAAACAGAAC